>ENA-UOJP01000207-UOJP01000207.1-human-gut-metagenome-genome-assembly--contig:-C102-NODE-207-length-134493-cov-18.229593_pt1 | contig 134493 bp, 160 predicted proteins | sample MGYA00242353_ERZ723900 | MGnify/ENA metagenome assembly ERZ723900 | reverse complement strand
TTCAACCGTCCGAGTTGGAGCGAACTTTTGGAAAAAATCGAAAACGGCGAAGTGTCCACCTTGATCGTCAAAGATATGTCGCGGCTTGGTCGCGATTATCTGAAAGTGGGCTTTTACACCGAAGTCCTGTTCGTGGAAAAGGATGTGCGGTTTATCGCTATCAACAACAGTATCGACAGCGCGAACCAACAGGACAGCGACTTTACCCCGTTTCTCAATATCATCAACAAGAGGATAAAGTCATAACGCCGACCATCTATTTTCAGCAGAAGGCAGAGCGGCGAGAAACACGCCGCTGGATAATCCCTATCACTGGACGGGAGATACCACAGCCGACATTTTAGAGCGTCCAGAATATCAAGGGCATACGGTAAACTTCAAAACCTACAAGAGCAAGAAAACCTGTTATAATCCAGAGGAAACAGCTTGTGTTTGAGAATATTCACGAAGCAATCATTGACGCTGACACATGGAAACGGGTGTAGGAATTACGGAAGAATAAACGCCATCCGACAAGGACAAGCAAGACAAATATGTTCTCTGGCATTGTGTGCTGCGTCGATTGTGGCGAAAAGCCTCTATTACTGCACAAGCAGGAACTTTGAAGCAAGGCAAGACCACTTTGTCTGCTCCACTTCAAGGCTGAAAGGGAAAGAAGTTTGCGCGACACATTTTATCCGCTCAGTGGTATTGGAACAGGGCGTGCTCGCACATATGAGAATGATGATTGCCTGTGTAACGAACCATGAAGAACAATTTCGCAAGGCTATGGGCGCGAAGCAGAAAGCCGAAGCGAAGGAAGAACTTGCAGCAAAGCGGCGGCAGCTGACACAAGCCCAGCGCCGGATAAATCCAAATCCCGTGACGTGATAAAAACTTTTCTATTTTAATCTTTCTTTCATCTTTGTGGGATATACTGTAGACACAATCCAAACAAAAGCTCAAACCAAAAGAGAAAGAAGGCGTAAAATATGAAACTTGAGGTTTTAAAGAAATTAAACGCGAAGGTGATTGCCATTGCGGCTGCTGCCGCGGTTTTTGTGGTCGGAGGCGGCACCGCCATCGCGCTGGCAGCCACTTCCCCGGCTCCGGAAAACCCGGAGCTCAGCGAGCAGGAAGCAAAAGCCGCCGTATTTTCCCACGCGGGGGTCAGCGAACAGGACATCCTTTCCCTTCGGATTGACAAGGGCGTGGAAAACGGTTCCCCGGTTTATGAGATCGATTTTACAACCGCGGAAAAAAGCTATGATTACGACATCGTGAGAAGCTCCGGAGAAATCCTCCATTCGTCCTACGACGTCCTTGGGGCGGAAATTCCAAAGGCAAAGGAAGAAACCAAGGAATCCTCTTCCCAGGCGGAAGCAAGCTCCAGTTCTCCTGCTTCCTCCTCTCCGAGAGAATCCGGTTCTTCCGCTTCAAAATCCAACGGCGGCACCGCATCCCAGGCAACGCAAGCTCCCGCCGCTTCATCCCAGGCCGCGCAGCCCAGCAACAATACCTCCTCCGCCATTACCAAGGATCAGGCCAAAAGCATTGCCCTGAAGGACGCCGGCGTTTCTGAATCCGCCACCCAGTTCGTATGGGTAAAGGAGGATTACGACGACGGCCGCCTGGTTTATGAAGTAGAGTTCTACGCCAACGGGACCGAATACGACTATGATATCGACCAGGCCACCGGAAGGATTCTCAGCTCTGATTTTGATATTGAGAACTATTCCCCCAGCAATAACAACGGCGGCAATGGGACGGTCATATCCGTAGACAAAGCCCGCAGCATTGCTCTGGCAAAGGTTCCCGGTGCTTCCGCGAACGACATCCGCATCCATCTGGACCGCGATGACGGCCGCCAGATTTATGAAGGCGAAATTTACTACAACCGCATGGAGTATGAATTTGAGATCGACGCTTCCACCGGAACAATCATTGAGTGGAGTGCGGAGCATTGGGACTAACCATTATATATATACAAGAACAGCGAACCGATAGGGAAACTCCGCAGCGTATCCCGCTGCGGAGTTCCTATTTACAGCAAAGCTACTTTCCTGCGCCCGGATATGATATACTGATATAAGGAGGGATTTTAATGAGGATTTTGATTGCAGAAGATGAAGGGGATTTAAACCAGCTCATTAAAAAAAGGCTGAAGGATGCCGGATACAGCGTGGACGCCTGCTTTGACGGCGAAGAGGTGTTCGACTATCTTCTCTGCGCGGAATACGACGCGCTGGTTTTGGATATCATGATGCCAAAAATGGACGGGATTACCGTTTTAAAAAAGCTGCGCCGGGAGGGAAATACCCTTCCCGTGCTTTTATTAACAGCCAAGGACAGCATTGAAGACCGGGTAACCGGGCTGGACGCCGGGGCGGACGACTATCTGGTAAAGCCCTTCGCGTTTGAGGAACTGCTGGCGCGGCTTCGTGTCCTGCTGAGAAAGCCGGTTACGGAAAAAAGCAGTATTTTAAACGTGGCGGATCTATCCCTCCATGTGGATACCCGCCGGGTATTCCGGGGGAACAGGGAGCTCCAGCTTTCCTCCAAGGAGTATTCCCTGCTTCATTACATGATGCAGAATGCCGGCGTCGTGTTAAGCCGGGATAAGCTGGAACAGCATGTATGGGATTACGATTTTTCCGGCGGCTCCAATGTCATCGACGTATATATCCGGTTCCTGCGGAAAAAGGTGGACGAAGGGTATGATAAAAAGCTGATCCACACCGTTCGGGGCCATGGATATGTGCTGAAGGATGATACCCTATGAAAAGGCTGTCGCTGAAAACCAGGCTGGTTTTGCTGCATACCGGGATGATGGCCCTCGTTGTCTGCATCGTGCTTGCCCTGCTGTTTTCCATCAGTTCCCGTGAAATTGTATCCAATGTGGAAAATACCTTGGAGGCAAGCGTTTTCGGGGCCTTTGAAGATATGGAGTATGAAGATGGGCGCTGGGATTTCGATTCCGATTTAATGAACCTGGAGGACGGGGTTTACCTTTCCGTTTATGATAAAAACAGCCAGGAGCTGCTGTACGGAAGAATCCCCTATGGATTTGCCTATGACCTTCCCTTTGAAAGCGGGAACCTGCGGACGATTACCGCGGGGGAAAACGACTACTCCGTTTTGGATTTGGAACATACGGTCAACGGCCGGCCGGTACTGATCCGCGGGGTCATTTCCATCAGCGACGCGGAAAGGGATTTCCGGTATACGCTCCGGTTGGCGCTGATCCTGTCCCCCCTGATGATTTTCCTGACCGCCGTGTGCGGATACCTGCTGAGCCGGCGCGCCCTGTATCCGGTATCTAAAATCACAAAAACGGTTCAGGAAATCCAGAAAGAAAAGGATTTATCCAAACGGATCGACCTGGGCAAAGGGAACGACGAAATCTACACGCTGGCCCGTACCTTTGACGGGCTGCTGGAAACCATCGACGCCGGGATGCAGCGGGAAAAGCAGTTTACCAGCGACGTGGCTCATGAGCTGCGCACCCCAATCAGCGTGGTTTTGATGCAGTGCGAAGATCTCCTGCAGGGGAACCATCTGGATGAGGAAGGACGGCGGGAGGTTTCGGTCATTCACCGGAAAATGAAATCCATTTCTGATATGGTGTCCCAGCTTCTGCTCCTTTCCCGGGTGGACCAGGGAAGGGAAAAGCTGAATTTGGAGCCGGTCGATTTCAGTGAAATCTGCGAAATGGTGGCGGAAGAATTTACCGGCATCGCCCAGGAAAAGGGAATCCAAATTCAGACCCGGATTGAGCCTGGGCTGCAGCTAACGGCGGATCAAACGCTGATGATACGTTTGCTGGGAAATCTGCTGGAAAACGCCGTCAGCTATGGGAACCCAGGCGGTCATGTATGGGTATCCGCCTGGAAAGCGGACGAATATTTGCAGGTGCTTGTAAAAGATGATGGGATTGGGATCTCCCCTCAAGACCTGCCCCGTATCTGGGACCGGTTTTACCAGGCGGACCCTTCCCGGAATTCCGATAGCAGCGGCTTAGGCCTTTCCATGGTCAAGTGGATTGTAGAAGCCCATCACGGGCAGATTTCTGTTTCCAGCGAGCTGGGAAAAGGCACGGCTTTTTCCTGTATTTTCCCATCAGGCGGTTAGCAGACATTTTGTAGGTTGCTGTGAAACCATTCCCATGTTCCACAATATACGAATGGCAAAAAATGCGCCCTGTGGATTTATGAATCCACAGGGCGCGTTCCTATATTCCTATCGGTTATCTGCTGTATTTTTTCTTCCTGCTGAAAATGGCTGCTGCGGTGAGAGCCGTGCCCGCCGTCAGCATGAGCGCAATCCAGAGAGCGGAATTGCTGTTATCGCCAGTCTGTGGGGTATCTTCCCCAGAAGGCTTTTGTCCATCCTCGACAGTATCGCTGCTGCCATCGGCAGAAGTAGACGTCTGTTCGTCCTTGCCGTCATCCGCTGTCCCGGCTGCCGGGATTTCTACTGCATCTTTTTCGTAGCCGCATACGGTACATTCTTCATGCTTCAACCCGGCTTCCGTGGCAGTCGCTTCCTTGTCCGTTACCCACTTAAACGTGTGGGCGCCTTCATTCAGTTTCGCGCCGCACTCACAGGTATTCCAATGGCTGTTTTCATCAAAATGCCAGCCTGTGCCATCGGGGGTATGCGCCGTTTCATCAACCTCGCCATATTCCTGCCCGCAAATTTCGCAGACTGCTTTCTGCGTACAGGTAGCTGTGCCGCCCTGATGTGCAGAATATTCGTTTACAGCGTCACAACCTGGATTGGTACACGCCTTCCAATGCCCATGATCGTCGTAAGACCACTCAGAAGCCCATTGATGTATGTCATGATATGTTCCGACTACTTCTCCGCCCGCAGATACCGGCGTTGGCGCCTTTATCCCTGTATCAGCTCCCGTGAAATCTACGTTCCCCTTCACAGCTTTGAGAGCGATATTGTCTGATATTATCTCTATATTGCCGCCGCTCAGGATAATATCTTCCACAGCCGTATACACGCCGATATTCGCGGAATTTATTTTGACCGTACCGCCTGCAATTTCGATTTTTCCATCTGATATGCCGCTTCCTTTTTCAAGAACCGCGATCCCCACATTGCTTTTGTTGATGACAACCTCTGCATTGCCTCCGATATAAACCCCGGATTCCCCTTCATCCTGGCTCGGATAATTGTAAACAGCATAGCCGTTCGTTTCATCTGTCGTGATCTCAAGCCTGCCGCCGGTGATCGAAACGCGGTTAACGGTGTGAAGCGCGGCCCAACTGCCGAAGGTCTGATTAATGGTAAAAGAGCCCCCTGTCATACTGAAAGTATCAATGACGTTTCCGTCCCCTTCCGTATAGACATTGCCGCTTTCAATCAGCAGATTGGAAATAGAAATTGTTCCCCACATTGAATTTTCATTGCTCACTGCCGTCAGGGAAGCATCAGAGGTTTCACCTTTTATTGTGACAAGCCCGCCGGCTGTTTCTACACCAAACAGCGCAGTCTCGCCCGATATACGGTTATTGCCTTTCAAAATGATATCGACATCTACATTGTTCGGAAGTGTAATGGCATCACCCGATTGGGCGGATATATTGACATTTTCCAAAACAAGGGTATACCCGCCTTCTCCATCAGGACTCCAGCTCCAGCCTTCCGCTTCATTTGCTTCGGCTTCTGTTTTGTTGGATAAATCAAGCCCCGTTGTCCGTTCGGCAGTCTGCGCAAATGCCGCTATAGGAAGCATTATTACCGTCAATACAACCGCCAGCAGGCTTACCAGCCATTTTCTTTTTTTCATCATCTGCTTTCTTCCTTTCATAATATTATTATGTATTTTCCAAAAACATAAAAAGGCGCATCCCGCCCGTTGCAAATCGGGCAGAATACGCCTTCTGTTTTTGTGCAGGTTTCAGCTTGACAGGAAAAAAGGGCAGAGTTAGGCTTTGCGTGCGTGCGTGCGTGCGTGCGTGCGTATAGCCAGTATGCTCCCTGCCGCCATTTTTGTCAAGCCCCTTTCTAAATAAAATTATACAAATGTAATTTTACCATGGAAGCGGCTGATTTTCAATCTTTTTCCAAGAACAAAACAACAACATGCTATAAATGAGAATTCTAATTTTGGCTTTTGCATTTTTTTAAAATTGTTATCTTTTTGTTAAAATTAGCACTCTACACTTGACAGTGCTAATTTATGAGCTATAATATAAGTGTACCTTGAAAGAGGCGCAAGGGTTCCGGGTTTTCCGGAGCCCATCTGAAAGCAACCAAAAGGCTTGCCGCAGAAATGCGGTGAACCGGACAGCAAAAGCTCGCAACAGCCGAGAAAAATTCCAGCCATCTACGAGCCAATTATGATTGGAGGAATGACTTATGTTGTCTAAGCGTTTTGGTGAAAACCTGTTCGATGAAATGTTTGATGATCCGTTCGAATTGATGCCGATGTTCTCACGTCACAACCCGCTGTATGGAAAACATGCAAAGGCTTTGATGAAGACTGACGTCCGGGAAAAGGATAACTCCTATGAACTGGATATCGACCTTCCGGGCTTTAAGAAGGATGAAATCCAGGCTCAGATTTCAGACGGCTACCTGACCATCAGCGCAAGCAAGGGCCTTGATAAGGACCAGAAAGACGACAAGGGCCGGTATATCCGCCGTGAGCGGTATTGCGGAGAATGCAGCCGGAGCTTCTATATTGGTGATGGCATTACCGAGAAAGATGTTTCCGCTAAATTCGAGGACGGTATTCTGAAGCTTTCTATCCCCAAAAAGGAAACGAAGGCTTTGCCGAAGCCAAATCAGATTACCATTGAATAAGCGATCAGAACAAAAGGAGACAGTTATTTGCGAACTGTCTCCTTTTGATTTTCTTATCTTTTTATTTTGGAACGATAAAACAGAAATTTCTGTACTACGTTGCTTGATAGAAATTCTTGCATTGTGATACAATGATACCAGTGATTGTGCAAGACAAATGCGAATAAATGGGAAGGATGGGGTATGATGCAGCCATTAACCGACAAAGATTATGAATTGATCGCAGAAGCGCAAAGGGTCATCCGGCTGAATTACGACGCAATCCACGAAAATCATACAGTAGGTGCGGCAGTACGCAGCAAGAGCGGAAAAATATTTGCCGGCGTCAATATGTATCCCATGCACGGCGCCTGCGCGGAGCAGATTGCCATCGGAGCTGCTGTCACACAAGGGGAACGGGACTTTGATACGATTGTTGCGGTAAGAGGCAAGGACGGTTCGGAAATTATCCCGCCCTGTGGAAACTGCCGCCAGATCCTGCATGATTATATGCCGGACTGTGAAGTGATTCTCTCCGTTGCAGGACAGCATGCAAAAATCAAGGCGAAAGAACTGCTTCCGTTCTCCTATACCTTTGAGGGCTGACTAAGCTTTTATCCTGCTCGGTATAAGCCAGCTCCTGCACAGCAGTTTCCGTGTCTATTCCATGCCATTTTCAGCAGAAGTTGAAGAAAAACAATGTTCACCTTTTTCATTGTACTGGAAAGGCAAAATATTCTCCGTTAAGATTCAAGAAACTTTGACTTGAATTTTAAAAAAAGCATATGATATAATGAATAATGTAAATAATAGAAAGCGCGTATAATGGTTCAGCGTGAAATCGGAATGATTTCACGCTTATTTTTTACGAAAAAAGGAGAATCAAAATGGAATTTTACATGAAATTACCCCGCAGCAAAAAGGAATTTGCTTTATTTATGGGCATTGTCTCCATCATTTCAGTCAATATCATTGCCCCGCTAATCACTTTTTTTGAAGCCGGTTTCCACCTGTATGTTTATCGGGATGTGCTCATCGTCCTGCCGTTGATTTGGCTGAGCGTCATCGTCGTTGTCCTATTGACCTACATCCCCGCAGAAAAGATGACGGCAAAAATTGTTTCGAAAGGAGATAGTTTTAACGCTCATATTGTAGTCAATATCCTGTGTACAGTATTGATGATGTCCGTTCTGCTGACTATCATAGGCACCTGGATCGGGACACGTTCTGTTTCATGGGAACCCATTCAGATGTTCTTTCACAAATGGCCGCGTAATTTTTCCATTTCCCTCTTTGTAGAAATGTGCATTGCACAGCCGGTTGCAAGGTTTGCGCTCTACCGACTCCATTTGCGGCTGGATAAAAAAACAAACGGCTGATGCTTCTGTTTGGCGGACATGCTTTCGGCATATCCGCTTTTTTATAATTAAGACGACAACAAATTTCCTGTTCTAACTTGACAAATGCAGGCATATATAATATATTAGTATTTACTTAATTACTTAAATAGAAGAGATTTTTGGAGGGTACTTATGACAAAAACACCCCGCGTTTCCCAGATCGGCAAAGAGTGCGTCGCTTGCGGCACCTGCGTCCCCGTCTGCCCGAAAGAGGCGATCCAAATCAGATGGGGCGTTTCCGCCCATGTAGACGAGGAAAAATGCGTCGGCTGCGGCAGGTGCGCAAAGGTATGCCCTGCGGCGGTCATCAACATGGTAGAAAGGGGCGGTGCACTGTGAAAAGCACAAGGAAAAAGAGGTGGTCGGACTACCTTTGGATCGCCGAGCTGTGCTACCTGTTTTTGGGGCTGTTCAATATCCTGTTCGCATGGCTGGGGATGCTGTTTTTCTGTATCCCGCTGTTCGTCGCCATTTTCGGCGGCAGCAAAGCCTACTGCAACCGCTACTGCGGGCGCGGCCAGCTTTTCGGCCTGCTGGGAGAAAAGCTGAAATTGTCCCGGAACACCCCGCCGTCCAAGCTTCTGCGCAGCCCGTGGTTCCGCTATGGTTTTTTAACCTTCTTTATGGTGATGTTCGGCCTGATGCTGTTCAGCACCTACCGGGTATTTACCGGCGCGCCCCTTTCGCAGACGGTGACGCTTCTGTGGGTGTTCAAGCTCCCGTGGCAGTGGGCAGACGTGAGTTTTGTGGCCCCGTGGATCGGGCAGTTTGCCTTCGGCTTTTTCGGCGTTATGCTCACCTCGACGGTGCTGGGCCTTTTGACAATGGTATTGTTCCGGCCCCGGTCGTGGTGCGTATACTGCCCGATGGGAACCATGACCCAGGGAATTTGCAAATTAAGGAACGGAAAGAAGGCAAAGGAATATGGAAGAACAGGCAAAGAAAATAGCGGAGCTGCTGAAGCTTCTGGCGAATGAACACCGGCTGCTGATTTTATGCGCACTGCTCAAAGGGCGGCTTACCGTCGGTGAGATTCATCAATATACGCCGAACATCACCGCTTCCGCTCTGTCCCAGCACTTAAACCAGATGAAGATAGCTGGTATCCTCAGTTCCGAAAAGCAGGGGATGAATGTGTTTTACTGGATTGAAGATGAACGGGTGATCGCCCTGATAGAAGCCATCAAAAAGGAATACTGCAAAGAAGAAGGAGAGTAAAACTATGAAAATCACAGTCAATCCACAAAAATGCCCGCAGAACCACCGCTGCCCGTCTATCGCGGTCTGTCCCAAAGGGGCTATTTCACAAAAGGACATTTACTCGCTGCCGGAGATTGATGAGGAAAAGTGCATTGTCTGCGGCAAGTGCATGAAATTCTGTCCCAAGGACGCGTTTGAAAGGGTATAGTCTCTTGTTCATATATGATGTTAGAAAGGATCTTCCCATGATGAAAATTACAGAAGCTCTAAAAGCACGCAGAAGCTATTACGCAATCAACCGAGAACTGCCCGTCGCTATCGACCGGGTGATGGATATGGTTAAGGAACTCACAGAACTTGTCCCCGATGCCTTTAACATGAAAAGCAGCCGGGTAGCCGTCGTACACGGGGAAAAGCAGGATCAGCTCTGGAACAAAATCTATGACGTTTTTGAAGGAAAGGTTGCCCGAGAAAAAATTGACAGCTTCCGTGCGGGCAGCGGCACCCTCCTCTATTTCTACGACAGGAAAGTAGTAGAATCGCTTCAGAAACAATATCCGCTTTATGCGGATAATTTCCCGGTATGGGCGTCCCAGTCCAGCGCCATGCTGCAGCTTGCTGTCTGGAGCGGACTGCGCGAGTTAAACATCGGCGCTTCCCTGCAGCATTACAATCCGGTAATCGACAATGCGGTGAAAGAACTCCTGCACCTTTCGGGGGACTACGTGCTGGTGGCAGAGATGCCTTTTGGCGGGATTGTAGAAGAACCAGCGCCAAAAGACAAAGAAGAAATTGAAAAGCGTGTTTTCTCCGCTTGCTGATGAACGCACGCATACAGGGTTACAAACAAAAGAGAGACGTTCTATTGATAGATAGGACGTCTCTCTTTTGTTAACGTTATTTACCGGCCTTTCCGGAACACGGAAATCGTGTGGGCGATAGTCTCTAAATTTTCTTGCCCCAACAGATCTTCCGCTGCTTCTGATTGAAACGAAATGTCTTCATTCTGGTTTTTTGCGGCTTCTTTCGTTGCAGGGAGAGCCCTGCTCCACATACAAAACCAAAGCTTTGAGGAGATTCATTTCTGCGCTGTTCCAGAAGTGGTCTCCCCTTTCATCTCCTGTATTTTTAATGATAACATCACAAAAAAGCTGTGTCATCAGCTCATCGCCTTCGATTTCCGAAAGGCAGGCCCAGGAATCCGAGTGTTCCGGAGATACCAGGTTAAAAACGCGGACAGTATATTCTTGTTCCCGCAAATATTGGCTGGTGGTTTCGTATAATTCAGATTTCGGATCGCAGATAATCAATGATTCCCCCTGTGCGGCAGCCTGAAGAATGCGGTTGATACAGTACTCGGGTCTTCATTGACCCGCCGGCGCCATACACGGCGATATTTTTATTAAGGCGGCTTTCTTCCGGCACACAAACATATTTACCGTCTAATATTCCAAGAATAGTGCCGGTATGCTTTTTCAGGCTGGAAGTCAGTTTCAACACTTCCTCCGCTTCCTTTTCAGACATAAAACCCGATGTTCCGTAAGTTCCTTTTTGGGAAATAGATAAAATTCCGTTCCTTATCGTATTTTCCAGTGTCCCCATATCCCATCCGCATAACCATGATAATGAGCAACACCAGCACGCTGATACATATGAGGCCGCCGATAATCCCATATGGCAAAGTGAATAGCGCTTCAAAACTGGCCGACAGGATAAAAGACGGCATCTCCGGTGCTGTTCCATAGCCAGGTGTGCCGCCAGCGTTTTTCCATACGGTGTGGTTGCGGATAAACTGCGCGATGTACCCTCCGCCGTAGAGTAAGGCAAAAAGAAGCGGCGGCAGTCCAGAAAGAATCGAAAACTATCTTTTGCGTCTTATGGACAAAACCTCCTTTTCCATTTTTTAAAGCCAATCGTTTGGAATTGCGCCCTATCTCCACAGCATTTGCGCAACGCGTCCATCTGGAAATCAAAGCAGATGAGCCTGCCTGTCCCACTCTGAAGCCGGAGTGCCGTATCGAATCTCTTGATACGGGGCAGGCCGCAGGTGCAGGCAAAAGAACAGGACAGCCGTTGTCATCGGCGGCGTCGTTTTCTATAGGCACCCCTTCGTCCTTCTACCACAAATCCGCCAGCGGAAGGGCTTCCAGCTTTTCGGACAATTCCGCGCTGCACATTATTTTCAACAGCTTCTCTCCCTTGCGATCATCGGTGATGCAGTAAAAATGTTCGCAGCTGCCGTCAAGGAGAAAATATTGTTTGCCGCCGTCACCGGTAAGGATAGCCTCCGCTAATTCCATGCTGTCTCCCAAAAGCAAGCCCTTTACAGCTTCCGGTTTGTATTGCTCCGGCAGACACTCACGGCAAAGGATTGTCTGCATCAGAGCCTTTGTACGCATCTCCGCCCGGTACTGCCATATCATCAAGGAGTCTCCCAAGTTATATACCACAAAAGCGGTGTTTTCGGTGAGCAAAACGCCGACCGAACGGGCACAGCCACTCACCGGGATATATAATGTAACTAATGCCGTCTATGCGCTTGTATGATGTGCGAAAATTAGCATAGCTGCAAAGGACGGTATAATAAAAAAGGCCGGAGCTACCGCCAAGGCAAATACTCCGGTCTTTCATAAAAGGGTTTGTACGAACTGCCGATAGATGCGGCAGCGTGGATCATCCACGATCTGTTTTATTTCTAATTGATATTCTGACATAAGACACCTCCAAAATAAAAAAGGTCCTGCATTAAAAAATGCGGGACTGCGTACGATGATCTATCCAAAACAAAAATAAAGTACCACTTCTTTTACTCCGTAAAATATTGTATATTCAAAAGCCGTGTCTTACTTTACCTGCAAGACACGGCTTTTGAACTAAGAGCAACCCTTTTCCATATAGACCAAGCAGAAATTGGCGTAATTTTTCACGAAAAAATTCCAAAAAGCTTTGATTTTATGAGGTTTTCAGCCTCTTTACTCAGCCTAATGGCTTCATCGTCGGGACGAAAGCAACCATCTTTTCAATCTCTCCTAAACCTCCTCATATCTCATAACAGGTCTAAACGGGGTTTCTTCCTGAATCGCCATATCCCTATAAATTCGTGTAGTTTTTCGGTGGATTGGAGTATAAATTGGTGTAAATGGTGTAGAAGCTTTTATCCTCGCTCAAGAAATGCCGCTTATTCGTTAGACACTTTATTATACTCGCTTTTGAAATATGAGTCAAGACCTTCAAACTCGGACTGCCTAAGCTCCTTCGTCACATCGGTATAGATGTTAAGCGTTGTTGAAATATCCTTATGACCAAGCGTATCTTGAATGACCTTGACATTCACTCCTGCTTCGCACATTCTCGTTGTAAATGTATGTCTTAGTGAATGGCAGCTAAAATGCGGAAGTAGCACTTCGGGATTTTCATTCTTCAAAAACTGCTCATCGTTACAGTCACGGATTATGCGGCGGATTGCTTTATTCAGTGTTCCCTGATGTTGCGGATTTCCGAAGCGATTGATAAAGATAAAATCTGTGTATCCGTCAATGGTAGCGATACAATGAAGATCGAGCAGCTCCTGCCTTTCCTTTTCCATTATAATTGCCTCTTTCACAAAACTGAGCATTGGCACTTTTCTCTTTCCAGCCGGAGTTTTCGGCGTATTGACATTGAAGTAGCAGCCTTTTTTGCTTCCATCGGTGCGGTGGTCATAGTAAACCAAAGTATGATTTACATCAATAACACCGTCCTCCAGATCGACATCACACCATCTTAATCCGGTAAGTTCTCCGACTCGAAGCCCTGTCCCTACCAAAACCGCAAAGATCGGATACCAATATTGTGCAGCGGGTGTATTTTTCAAATAGCTTAAAAACAGCTCCTGTTCGGGACGGGTTAAAGCTCTGCGCTTTTCTGTCTTGAAGCAATGTGCTTGCTTCAGCTCTCTAAGTACATTATCTGACGGATTATTTCTTATATAATCATCATCAACCGCCATATCCAAAATTTGATGTAATACCGTATGGATACTGTCAATGGTCGAGGGTTTTAGCTGGCGTTCGTCTGTAAGGTAATTATAAAACCTCTTTATATCTGTTTTTTTCAGCGATGAAACTGTTTTTGAGCCTATTTGATGACGGACAAAGGTTTCATACATATATTTATAATTCTCAAAGGTGTTGTTCTTCAGCCCTCGCTTCAGTTCCTTCCAAAGCTCATAGACCTCATTGACCGTCGTATATCGGGCTTCGGTTTTAATGCCATCGCTCTTATCTTTTTTAATTTGTTCTTCCTTGTAGCGCAATTCATCAAGCGTCTTGGCATATACGCAAAACCTCTTATGATTGCTGTCAGTCCATCGGAATTGATAAGTTCCGTCAGCCCTTTGCGATTCGCCTGTCCGAAGCACGGCTCTCGACTTGTCTTTTCTTTTTGTTCTCGGCATAATTCTCTCTCCTCCTATATGCGAAACTGCTTATCAAGATAATCAATGAACGCTTCTCGGATCACACAGATTTGTGTGCCGTTATTTACCGTGAAAGGACAATTCCCTTGTGAAATGATTTGGCGGATTTTTGCCCTTCCGATTCCGGTGTATGCGGCAGCTTCTTCAACGGTTAAAATCGTTTTCGTCCAAAACTGTGTGTTTTCCGACCTCTTTTGGAGTTCACTTCTGTAAGCTAAAATTTTTTCGTCCATACAACCTCCATCATATTGAATACATTTGCTCAATGTATTCATCAAAAATCCTGCGCTTAATCATTCTCCGATTGCCTACCCACAGCACAAACGGACAATCGGCAAGGCTCGTCATTTCATAAAGCTTATCCCTACCTATTCCCGTATACTCTGCCGCTTCTTCTATCGTCAAATAAGGTTTTACCCAAATTGGAACAGCAGCCACACGCCTGTTGGAACTGCCTGTTTCAGTCAGTTTATTATCCATTAGCTTGTCCTCCTCTCAGACGGAATATTGTGTTTCGAGATAATCCTCGAATTGTTTTCTTTTAATCAACCGCTTTGTTCCATTCCATAGGACAAAGGGACAGTTTTTTTGATTTGAAATTTCTTTAATTTTAGATACGCCTATTCCTGAGTATTCGGCGGCTTCTTCCACCGTCAAATTCATTTTCTTCCACAACGGGACTCTCGACATATCCGGATCGTTCTTTTTGTTGAGCATATTGCTGCACCTCCTTGCTTTTGGTAGTTACAGCATAGTCAATATCCTGCGATAAGCCAATTATGCGAATCGGCTCATCGCAGGCTTGACTTTTTCATTAAATTGAGTATTGCCGCTCTATATACTCATCAAAAGCTTTTCGCTTAATCATTCTCCGGCTACCTATCCATAAGACAAATGGGCAATCCTCACTTTCTGTCATCTCATAAAGCTTTGCCATTCCGATACCGGAATAGGCTGCGGCTTCTTCAATCGACAGATTTGCCTTACACCATATAGGAATGTCAAACTTCCGTTTCCTTTCCCTGTTTTGCGACATCCCTATACCCCTTTCCCTTTGAAAGAGGTGCGTTTGTCATAAACGATATAATCCCAACCTCTATCATTGCACTTATCACAAGTGCCTTTACTTTTAGCGAAAGGATCAAGGCGTCTGACAACATAGTTCGGATTGCGAAAATAGTCGTTTAAGCATTTCGGACACAGGCAGCGAATGTCGCCGATCCTGTTAGTGTTGTAAAGCCATAGACCGAATGTTTTTTTCAAGGCTGCGTTAATCTGTCTCCAAAGGCGCTCATCATCAACAAAGCCAATATACTCTGTCAAATCATCTTTATTCACAGTCTGTATTTGCTCAAGCAACACCATTGAAGGCTTCGTCAGACCAAAATCCTCGCCTAAAATAATGTGGGACGGCAAATACCTCTTTTTTATTACACTCGTAATGGACGCAACAATAACAGTAGGCGCATTCGCATTGAAATTGTCTGCCTGAATTACCAGCACAGGTCTTACACCTGATTGGATAGAGCCGATTCTTGTGCCAAAATCGTAGGAAAATATATCTCCACGCCTGATTTCTGTTTTCTTCATTTTATGTATAACCTCTCTGTTCATTGAGTTTTGAAAGCGCATTTCATATCCGGAATAGAAATACCCCTTCACTCATTTGGACAAAGGGGTGCGAAATGCACACCCAAAATCAGAGATTTTCATAAAATTTTTTGAAATTTTTTATTGCGGCAGCGATTGACTTATCTACGGAGCTATAATTTATGCCCTCCTCTTTCGCAATTTTCCTTGAACTAATCCCAAGCAAGACGGATTTAAGAAGGCGCTCCCTTTGAACAGGTTGCAGCATACTTAACGCTTGCCTTACCTTAGAAAGTTCTAACTGCCGCAGCTTTTCTTTTTCTTCCTCGATCTGTTCCTCCTCCGCTTTATCAAACGGATCAATAAACGGTGCGATAGATTTCGGATGGAACTGCTCAAAAATATCATCTTCGTATCCGTACACATCTATCGTCCTTTTGCTGCGCTTTTCATATTTATCATTATTTCTATGTGATTCACTAATCACTTCCCCCTGTGCCATTGACAGAAGTATAAAAGGCGTATACCTGCTGATGACATCAGGGTACTTATCCCACAATGCTTCTTCGGACAGCTCCGTTATAATTGCCCATTTTTCCGTTCCAGTGAAACCACTATACTCATACCGAAGGTTGATGAGTTTACAATCCTGTGCAAATAATTCTTCCTGCTCGTTTACTGTAAGTTTTTTCATTTCCGTAATCTCCTTAAATTTGGAATTTTTGATATACAAGGTCGAAATCAAAAACTCCGGAGATCACGGATACCTACATATAAATGCCTGCCATACTGTGATAGACATAAAGCTCCCTTTCCGCTTGACAAAAGCGAAAAGGGCTGCACAAAAAAAGCAGCTATAACATTCAAGCCCGAAGGCTGAAAGCTATAACTGCTTCTTCAAAACACATATTCAATTCGTTTTGCCTAAGCTGCTGTATTGCCGCCTAAAAGATATTCAACCAGCATTTAAAAATCAAGAAAAATTCTCAAAGCTTTAGGCATACTAATTGTAACAGATTTGCTTTTCCGTATCATCGGCAAAACTGTGCCAATTTTCTGCCATTTCGTTTTCAGCCTCGTTCTGTAAACGAAAGCCGTTCTTCGGGCAGCATACACAGTGTAGCATACGCAAGGTCGGACATTCAGTAGGGATTTCGTCGGACTTTAGTCGGACAAGCCTTTATTTGAAAAAATCAGGAATATCGCCGCTTTCATCAGCTCCCTTCATATTAAAGATTCCTTTGAAGCACGGAATCGCATATCCCCACAGGGATACGCCGAGAAGCAAAATCGCTTCCCGTTTCCGGTCGTAAAAGGTACTGCGCTCCATATTCAAGAGATCGAGCAGTTCGCTCTCCGTATACCGAAATGCTGTCAGGTAGCTTTTCGATATGATTTCGTGGTACAGCCTGCCGTTGTTATGGTAGTCATATATTTTCGCCATAGCGGTATCAATCAGGTCAACCATCCACTTGTTCTCAAATAAAGCACTGATACGGCTCTCAAACTCCTGCTTCTCGGTATCCGGCGCAAACAGCTCCAAATAGACAAGGGCGCTGTCCAGTTCTTCTCCGTAATAGACCAGCTCCTCATTCACACAGGCAGACTCGCTCAGCGTAATCCAGACCACATCACGGTATACGCCAAGAAGCAATTTTGTTTTCGGGAATATATCCGATTGATTCAAATTAAGCTGCTCATACATTTTCCGAATGCTTTTCGCAGCGAGTGTATCTTTCCGTCCCATCTGTTCGCCTCAATCCTTAAAACGGGTATCATTTGTTGGTAGATAAAAGTTCAAGCTAATTTGCTGAACTCCCTTGACAAAATACGCAAGTTAAGGTATTATGTATACGCAACTTACTTGCGTATTGACATTATACGAAATTTACTTGCGCTTGTCAATACAGATACGCAAGATATTTTCAAATCAGGTCGAATAATTTGGAGGTCAGATGAAATGAAATTCTGTGAAAAGGTAAAAGAAGCCCGCACGAAAGCAGGCTTAAAGCAAGATGAGTTTGCAAAAGCAATCGGCGTTTCTCTGCGGACAGTATCGAATTATGAGGCTGGCACCCGCTATCCGAAAAAAAGGGAAACCTATTATAAGATGGCGGAAGTCCTGAAGGTCGATGTCAACTATCTGCTTACAGATGATGAGGAATTTTTGCTGAACGCTGAATCCAAATACGGAAGCAAAGGCGCAAGACAGGCAAAGGAGCTTATGGCAGAGGTTACGGGGCTTTTTGCAGGCGGCGAGCTTGCAGATGAGGATTTGGACGAGATGATGAAAGGCATTCAGGAAGCGTACTGGATCGCCAAAGAGAAGAATAAAAAGTACACTCCCCAAAAATACCGGAAATAACGCTTGATGTCCTCTTTTTCGGACAGTGTATTTGATAAGATATACTTACTGGCAGTAGAATGGGGGTGTTTGCTCTTGGATATTCAGACTTTAGAGATTGTCAGAAAGGCGAATCGGCTGGCAAATGACCTTTGCACAAGAGATCCGCATAGAATCGCACAAGAACTGGGCATAGAAGTTATCCCATTAGCCTTCAAGAAACAGCGAGGGGCATACAAGGTTTTAATGCGTAACCGTTTTATCTTCATAAAAGACGATCTGCACCCTGTAATGGAGCGTATCGTAATGCTGCATGAGATTGGACACGACGCATTACATAGAGAAGAAGCGTTCAAAGCCGGCGGCTTCAAGGAATTTAATATTTTCGATATGCGGCAAAGCCGGATGGAGTACGAGGCAAACATCTTTGCTTCCCAAATCTCCCTGCCTGATGATGAAATACTGGAATATATCGAAAACGGGTATGATATTCAGCAGATCGCACGGGCAATGCACTCGGACATAAACTTGGTCGCATTGAAAACGGATACGCTGATCGCACAGGGCTATCGTTTCCGTCATCAGGAATATCGCAATCAATTTTTGAAATAGATAACTGGAGGGTATAAAGATGTTGATGAATAATAACGAGTATCTTGATTTGGTGCAAACTATCAAACAGGAAATTCAGCAGGCGCAGTACAAAGCTACTTTAAGTGTAAATAAAGAGCTGATTATGCTGTATTACAATATCGGAAAAATCATAAACGAGCATAAATCTTGGGGCAATAAATTTATTGAAAATCTGGCGGCTGATATTAAGCTCTCGTTCCCGAACGCAAAGGGCTATTCTGTTCGCAACCTTAAATATATGTCAAAATTTGCAAGCACTTATCCTGATGAGCAATTTGTGCAGACGGTGTCTGCACAAATTCCGTGGTCGCACAATGTTGCAATTTTGGATAAGGTTAAAGGAGAAAAGCAAAGAGAGTGGTATATACGAAAGACCGCAGAAAATGGCTGGTCGCATAATGTCTTGATTCATCAGATTGAAAGCGGCTTGTATGAACGGCAGGCTATTGCTGATAAAATTTCAAACTTTGAAAGCCGACTTGCTTCGCCGCAGAGTGAGCTTGCCGTACAAACAATGAAAGATCCATACATTTTTGATTTTATCCCTTTCAAGGAAGATATGGTAGAACGGGATATAGAGCAGGCTCTTGTTCAGGATGTAACGAAGCTGCTTTTAGAGTTGGGAACGGGATTTGCGTTTCTCGGCAATCAATATCATCTCAATGTCGGCGGCGATGATTTTTACATTGATCTTCTGTTCTACAACCTTAATCTTCGCTGCTATGTTGTGATTGAGCTGAAAACCGGAGAATTTAAGCCGGAATATGCTGGACAGCTTAACTTTTATCTCTCAGCCGTTGACGGGATTTTGAAAAAGGATAATGACAATCCTTCTATCGGTCTGTTGCTGTGCAAAAGCAAAAACGCATTAGTCGCTGAATATGCCTTAAAAGATATGTCAAAGCCAATCGGTGTCAGCGAATACAAAGTTACAAGTGAGCTTCCTGAAGCTTTGAGCAAACAGCTCCCGTCTGTGGAAGATATACAAAAGCATATCAAAAGAGACTAAAATATCGAAAAGCTGAAAGCCGCAGAGCTATATATCGAAGTCCTGCGGTTTTCGTTCTTTTCGCTACTCAATGTTATGCTATAAAATGGTAAATAAAATTGATAACGCTTTTATGCTCAATGCGACAATACGGAATGGCAAATTAAATGGCGAGTTAAATGACGACAATGGCGAATTAAATCCAGCTCTGCTTTATCTGAACAAGAGTGAATTAGCGGTTTATCGAACATTCCAAAGTATTAGGCATAGCACAAAGATTTAGCGGATTTGTTCTTGCTTTTGCAATCATTCCACAACCACCTGCAATGAGCCGCAAAAATCATTGCCTTCTAAAGTAAGATAGTTGTCGCCTTCATCAAGGGTAACGGAATATGTTCCATTTTTACTTGTATCGGCAATCATTTTTTCCTCGCCCTTATCAAGCCAGTAAAGCCTTGCCGTGCCGGAATCAACCGTCAACTCGTAAGTTACAGTAAGCTCACTTCCTTTATCCCGTTCTAACGCAGTACCTCCAAAGATATATTCTTTATCATTGAAATCCTCATAATCTGCTGTATAGGAGCCGGTATAGGTATCTTCCCCTTTGGTCTTATCGCCCTGCAAATCTTTTTCGTCCGTAAGGGCATATTTGCTGAAATGCTGGAGCATATCATTAAAGCCGTTTATAACACTATCTTTCAGGTTGTCGCCGCTGCACCCTGTAACAGCAAAAGCCAAACATAAGGAAAGCAAAACGGCAGTCAGAATTTTTATTTTTTTCATATCATCACCCGCCAATCCTCGTTACAATATTCATACCGATAATTGCGATTGCACCAACCGCATAAATACTGTTAATCACGACACATACCTGCATAAGTTTGGATTTTACTTTTCCTTTGGTATAGCTGAGAATGGAAAAGATACCTGAAAAAATCATAAAGGCGGCGTAACTGTAAACCATAATCTCCGCTACCGGGGATTCCAGCGCCCAATCAAAGGTACGCAGTGGCAGGATCGTCCACGGGACAAAGAGCATAATGGTAGAAATCGCAGTTAAAATTTTGTTTTTCATTGTAGTTATCTCCTTTCAGATGCGCCGTATCGCATACAGGATACGACAAGTGCCAAAATAGTGATTCCGACTGCAACAGGCAGCCACGGAAGCCAAGCGATTTGTGTTTCATAAACACCTTCAGCAGCTCTCCCATACGCCACCATTATCAGATAGAACGGATAGCTCATCGGGTAGGCAAACCAGATTTTTGTGTTTATCATAAGCACGGAAGGTACAATCGAAGCCAGACCGATACCGACCGAAAAAATGGGAGATTGAATTAAAGTGGAAACCGCAAGGTATACAGCAGCCATTGGAATTGCAGCGGCATAGATACTATATACATTTTTGCAGACATATAATGGCTCAAGGATAAAATTATAATCCTGCGTATGGGTAACGATTGCCGCACAGATATAGTACGCTCCTATGGACATAACCATCTGAAATGCCGCCAACAAAATCAGGACTGTGAATTTAGCAAGACATAGTTTCGTTGTGCTAATCGGCAGGGACAGCATTTTCAAAATCCCTTTATTGGAGCGTTCCGTTTGATTCAGCAGTACCGTACAGATGACCAGCGATGCCGGGATCATAAACCAAACCATACCCATAAAGCCCTGAATGAAAAAGTTGTTTTCCGGCGTAATCGGGATTCCTCTCAGGTCGAAGTTCATATCCGCATTGATAATGCTTGGAATCCACATCATAATGACAGGGATCAGCAAGATCAATAAGATTTTGGAGCGGCGGATTTTTTTGAGTTCCACTCCGACTAATGATAAGAAATTCATTCAAAACACCTCCTTACTTGCAGATAAAGGACTTCTGCAATACCGAACACGACCGTTTCAATCCCGCAAACAGCTAAAAATAAGGCTGTACGGCTATTTTCCACTGCCGCAGAGAGCATTTGATACGGGGAAGCAAACGGGAACAGGCTCAACACAATATTATCCTGCGGAAGAATGGAAAGCGTAAATACTAAAATCACGCCAATACCAAGGGATACCCACATATTCTTACAGGCAGACGCAATAACCAGCATAAGCATTACAGTCGGCAGCGTAACTATAATTTGGAAACCTGCGGTTTTCAATATTTCGGTCAGGTCAAACACATAACTTGGAAACCAATACTTTGCACAGCCGACTAAGACTGCCATTTCTATGACCACCATTGCGGATAATACCAAAGCGGCAATTAGAAATTTTCCAAAGAACATACTACCTTGACGAATGGGCAGCACCGACATTTTCTGCATACCGTTATCGGCATATTCCGTGTGGTACATCATACAAGCGCCGCAAATGGAAATGAGAATATTCAACATCGCCATCATCTGCCAGTTCGCAGACATCAGTATGTTAATCGGATTGCCTGCGAGTGCAGTCATTTCCTCTGCTTTTACCATCATATAGACAACCGGAAAAGCTGCTGCAAGAAAGCCACCTGCCAAAAAAGCAGGAAGATAGCCTGTGCGCTTCAGCTTTTTGGATTCTATTAAGAGACTCATACCGTACCTCCTCTCCTGCGATTATCTTCATCAATCATAGCAAGGAAAGTATCTTCCAGATTATCCGTCGGGAATCCGGCGGCACGAGCGTTTGTTTTCAATTCTTCCTTTGTTCCTTCAAACAGCAGATGACCGTGATTCAGAATACCAATATCGTCAGCCATAAGTTCTACTTCAGGAAGCAAGTGAGAAGAAACCAATACCGTGCAGTCATATTTCTGCGGCAGGGAACGAATCAGGGTGCGTATCTCGTGAATACCCACCGGATCGAGCCCATTGGTCGGCTCGTCGAGAATCAGGATCGGCGGTCTGCCGATCAATGCGCCTGCTAAACCTAAACGCTGCTTCATACCAAGAGAGTATTTTTTTGCCAGTCTTTTTCTAAATTCAGTTAAGCCGACAAGCTCCAGAGCGTCATCGACACAGCTTTTTGGAAGCCCAAGAATTTTCCGTATAATTTCAAGGTTTTCCTCTCCGCTCAGATTCCCGTAAAAGGCGGGTGCTTCAATAAATGAACCAACTTCCTTCAAAATGGGAACTCGGTCTGAAGGGTATGTTTTTCCGTCAATATGAAAGCTTCCTTCTGTCGGCTGCGTCAAACCGAGAAACATTTTCATCGTTGTGGATTTTCCCGCCCCGTTCGGACCTAAAAATCCATAAACGCTTCCTTTGCGAATATGGAGATTCAGATGGGATACTGCCGTGAAATCGCCGTAGGTTTTCGTCAGATTTTGAGTTTCGATTATATTCATATTGTGAAATCTCCTTTCCTTTGTTGTCTTTAGTATAAAGGCGCAACCTTGTGTCAACCTTCTCTCTACCTTACATTTACCTTACATTTGAACTGCACTGCGAAAATGCAGGAATGATATGCTATAATATAGAAAAAGGAGAATTGCATTATGGACTATGATTACTTAAAATACAAAAAAATCCTCATCGTAGATGATGAGGCTGATCTGCGTGAAATGGTAACATCTATTTTAGAGCAGGACGGTTTCAAAACAATCAAGACTGCTGGAACAGTAGCCGAAGCTCTGAAAATATGCAGGGATTGGGAGCCTGATCTTGCCATTCTCGATGTAATGCTGCCCGATGGGAACGGCTTTTCTCTGTTTGAACAAATGCGGACTTTTACTGAAGTCCCAGTTCTCTTTTTAACTGCCCGTGGAGAAGATGAGGACAAGCTGAAAGGATTGGGACTTGGTGCAGATGATTATATGGTAAAGCCGTTCCTGCCAAAAGAATTATCCCTGCGTATCGGAATCATTCTGCGGCGGTACTACAAAGGCGAAGATCCTATCGTCCAACTTGCCGGAAGCCAAATTGACTTTGACCGTGCCGAAGTGATAAAAGAAAATAAACATTTCCCGCTGACTGCAAAAGAACACGATATACTGCTGGCGCTCTACCGCAATGCGGGAAGAATTGTAACCATCGATCAGCTCTGCGAAGCTGCGTGGGGAGATAATCCATACGGATATGAAAACTCGCTGATGGCGCATATCCGCAGAATCCGAGAAAAAATTGAAGCTAACCCGTCAAAGCCGGTATCCCTCATTACGGTAAAAGGCTTAGGCTACAAGTTAGTATTAACGGGGAAATGATATGAAAGATATTACGAAACTCATTCGGCGGTTTGTAGGCATATTGCTGTTAAGCACAGTCTTGGTCATCGTCCTTAACATTATTATTCTTGCTGCTATTTCCGCAAGTCAAACGGCAAATGGCAGACCGTGGACGACTGCAAAAGAAACTGCTGAAGCTTTACAGAAAACAGAAACGGGATATATCTTATCCGGCGATATGACGGAGCGGTTAAGCGGGGAGAATGCGTGGGCAATCTATATAGATAATGACACATTAGAGGTAAAATGGCACACGGAAAATCTGCCGGATACCGTTCCTCTGCACTATACGATCTCCGACATTGCAAGTCTGACACGAGGATATATTGATGGATACCCGACCTATACGGGAGAATGCGAAAATGGATTGGTCGTTGTCGGCTATCCGAAAGACCGATATTGGAAACATATGTCTCCGAGTTGGGATTATGATTTCATCAAAAACGCCCCGTATACTGTCCTGATTGTAATCGGTGTGAATGTTTTTTTGATTTTCCTGATTTATATGATCGCCAATTCCAAGCTGCTGAAATCCGTTAAACCGATTACAAACGGCATACAGGCGCTACCTTCAGGTGAGCCTGTTTATGTCAAGGAAAAAGGACTTTTATCCGACCTTGCCGCTAAAATCAATCAAACATCGGATATTCTCCAAAAACAGAAGCGAAACCTGCAAAGAAAGGAAACAGCAAGAGCAAACTGGATTTCCGGAGTCTCTCACGACATTCGCACACCACTTTCTATGGTAATGGGATATGCCGGACAGATTGAGGACAATGAAAGCCTGCCGGAAAGCGAAAGGAAAAAGGCACGGATTATCCGTCAGCAAAGTACAAAAATGAAAAATCTCATCAATGACCTGAATCTTGCCTCGAAGTTAGAATATAATATGCAGCCGATCCATCCAGAGCCTGTCAATCTCGTAGCAATCGCAAGACAAAGCGTTGTTGACTTTATCAATTTAGATATGGAAGAAAAGTATCCGATAGAATGGAATACAGATGAAGCATTGACTGCCTGTGCCATAAATGGAGATAAAGAGTTGTTGCGGCGGGCAATCGGAAATCTGATTACAAATTCTCAAACGCACAATCCTGATGGCTGTACGATTTCAGTATGCGTCCGAAAAAGCGATACAGAATATAAAATAGTCGTAGAAGATAACGGCGTCGGCGTTACCGATGAAAAGTTAGAGAAACTCAGGACTACGCCCCACTATATGATGAGTGACAGCGGGACAACCGAGCCACGGCACGGCTTAGGGCTTTTGATTGTCGGACAGATCGTTTCCGCCCATAAGGGTACAGTGTCTTTCGATCACGGTAAACAAGGTGGATTTACCGTTACAATTTCTTTCCCTATTCCAAAGGATAGTCATACTCAATAAATGTTAAAAACCGTAGAGCTTCAATGAAAGCCCTACGGTTTTTCTGACCTATGATCTTATCCATTTTAGATGATTTTCAACCTGAGTCATTGATGATAAAAATAATTCTTGGCTTTCAAATAATTCAAATTATCCTTAACCCACGAATTATTCGCTACTACTTTGTTGATTTTCATTTCTATTTTCATTGCTGATGTTGACAGGATCATTTCATTTTCTAATAATCCATTTTTCATTTTGAAACTTGTTATTTCACTCCACGGAATGAATAAATTGTCTGCAATGTCCCAATCGCCGTGAACAGGAAACAGGTTAATCCCGTTATCGCTAAATCCGAACAAATAAGATGTTGCTTGTTCAAATGCCATTACATTGACAATCCCTGTTGGCAAAACCCATTTTACCTTAGATTTAGTATGTCCGCATAGAATATTGTTAGCATATTCATAACCAAAGGTTTTCAATTCGTTTTTTACTTTTTCTAAGCTTAACATATTTATACCTCCTATGGGATTAAAGAAGCTCCATAGCTCTTTTATACAGCGGATCTAACTCACATCCACAGTTCCCACATTCTTTATCAGCCTGTTTGATTGCTGATACCAAAGTATCCTTATCGGCTTTTCCGTCCAGCCATTCCTGAGCCGGGACAGCTATTAAGTCCCAACCCGATGCAGCGAATTTCTGCATAATCGCTTCCAATTCTTCCATAAGCGTACTCCTTTCTTTCAGCCATTATTTCAACAGATTGATCTCGTTTTGCAAGTTCTTCAAAAATACGCCTGCGTGTGCGCCGTCCATCTGCGTGTGATGGAACTGGAAAGAGAGTGGCAGGTAATACCGAAACCATTTCTTTTTGTATCTGCCCCAAATAATAAAGGGATTATTAAAAATGCCGCTGTTCATACCAACAGCTCCGTCGATTTCCGTATCTATGATGGCGGAAGTGCCGATGACCATACTGTTTTCGGATAAGTCCCTGTCCTGACAGCTTGCGGCGACCTGTGCCGTATATTTCAGATACTCCTCGTTGAACTGATTTAGCTCGGCTTTATAAGAAAGGTCGCAGGAGCTGACTTCGCCCTCTTTGTTTTTCACTATGGTATTGACTGCTATGGTGTCATACTGCATGAGTTTTTCGCCGACCGGAAGGATATAAAACTCCTTTACCTTTACGGCAGCTCTGCCGATACAGTAATCGAGCAGCATATTAAATTTCAAGCTTCTTTTCCTGCTGACCTTGATCAGATTGGTCACATCAAAGGTCTTGAAAAAAGTGACCATTGGATTGGGCGCTTTCATCCAAAGCGCATACGCCGCAGCCCTTGTCGTATTTTTGGGATCAACTTCTTTTGGCATACTAACCTCCGATTACTCCGCTTTCCGGATTGGGTGGCGCACGACCGTTTTCAATCGGCTCACATCGCATTTTCTCGGATCGCTCAGATAGATTTCGTGATGGTATCTTGTATCCGTAATATCCAGTTTGTATCCATTCGCTTTCATATAGTCGTGCATTAAATCAACAGTGGCAGGCTCATCGTCATAAGAGCCGATGTGCATACACTGGACGCACATTCCCTCATCATAGGGGAAGAACTCAACCTTAGAAAAATCCTGTTTTTTCTTTTTCGTTGCCTCCTGAACTGCCCACTCAAAATCTTCCTTCGTTACGAAATCCGGCAGCCGGATCATAGAGATAAAGTGCATATCTTCTTTTCTTGCATAATCAAGTCCCTGCGTATTTTCCTGCCACCAAAGACCTTCAAGGGGCGGCACTACATACTCGAAAAATCCCTCGATTTTATGCGTCCCCTTGTAGCTCATCTTTATAGTAAAGGCTATTCCATATAACAAGCCGATTGAGCTTTTATACTCCCCGTTTTCCTCGTTAGGATTGCCTTTCCCCCGGACTGCAATGTAGTTCATTTTTGGAATCTCTATAATTCCGGGCTTGTTCTTCGGCATATAAAATTCCTTGTATTCTTTCTTGTAATCAAAAGCCATTTTCTTCCTCCATTTTGCAAATAGAATTTAGGTCAGCTACCATAATGTATTCCTCAGTCGTTTCTTTGACCGTTGTAAAGCCCGCTTTTCGATATAACTTCACTGCATAATTGTCCTTTTGAACAGATAAGGAAATCTTTGCATAACCAGCAGCTTTTTCTGCTAACAACATTTGTGTAAGCAACAAAGTTCCAATTCCCATACCTCTGTACGCTTTAAGAACAGACATTGCAAGGGAAGGCGTATTCTCATCAATATGTCCGTAGTCGTTCATAATCCTTGTCCATATTGCTCCTACAATATTTCCGTCAACTTCTACAATCAAAGCCTTATCGTGTTTGCTGTTTCCAAAATCTGCAATGTATACTTGCAATTCGGGACAAGTTATCACTGATTTAGGCGGCGCAGCCGTACCATCCGGAATATAAATTGCTTCGTACAAAAAATCACTGAGCAGACTATATTCTTCCTTTCGCATTTCCCTTATAGAGTAGCTCATATTTTACTCGTTCCTTTGTCAAAAAATAGCCTTACCGCATACAGGCATTAACAAATTTCATAGGTACATCCATTCGCTTTGCAACCTGTTCCGGCGTCATTCCACTATCCAAAAAGCGCTTGCATACGACCTTCATATTCTCTCCGACTTCGATAATATGCTTATCCGGATCATAGAAGCGAACGACTCGCTGCCCCCAAGAATGTTCCATAATCGGGTGGACATATTCAATATCATATTCCTTCAGCTTATCAGCAAACTTGTCAAAGTCATCTTCCTCAAAATAAAGCTCAAAGTTGTTGCCGCCAAAAGAAATGTCACTTGTACCAATAAATTCCTTATATGTTTCAGCCGTTTGCAGGGCTAAGCCACCTGTCAGTGTCTTATTTGCTCCAAAGTCCATAATGATATGAAGTCCAAAGACTTTTTTATAAAATTCAACTGATCTGTCTATATCGGTCACTACCAACATAGGATTTTTCAACTTCATTCTAATTTTCTCCAAAACACAGTATCGTTATTTCCGATTAGGCTTTCTTTTAATAGCCAACAGTTTCATATAGTCATCGAACTCATAAGTATCAGTCGGCTCAAACATTACCCATTTCCCGTCACGATAAGTTGTTGCTTCATCATATTGCCTGCAAACGGGATCAGAAAGAGTTTCCCTTATCTCCTCAAATTTTACTCTTTCATCTTTTCCAAAGATAATCATAAAACCAAGGCTATTCTTTTTCGCATATAGACTGCAAAGCGTTTTACCGCCTCTGCGATACTTATATTCATAAACCCAGTTCTTACCGCCTGTATTCCATAGCCGTTCCATATCGTATTTTTCATCAATCGCTGAACACAGCTCTTGCCAGACTGCAAACAAAGGTTGTCCGAGCAATTCAGTCATAGTTGACTGAGTAGGAGTATTTTCAAGCATTGTGTTCCCTCCGCATAACAGTATTTGTTTATGACTTGTTCAGATAAGCACTTGCTAATTTATGTACCTGTTTTATTTCTTTTGACGATAAATCCCATTGCTTCAGTTCATTGGAAACCAGTTCAGGATATTTTTTGCTTATATCTTTCAAAGCATTTCCTATTGATTTTCGTACATACTCGCTTTCATCATCTTTGAGAGAAGATAAAAACTGTATTGCCATCTGCGGATGCTCCTTAAAATAAGGGCGGCTTGTCCAAATTCTCAATCCTTCTGATACAGCTCTCCTTGTATTAGCACAATCACTTTTTAGCCATTCCTTAATAACCGGAATCGCTGTTTCATATCCAATAATTTTGCAGTAATTATCAAATGCCATTGCAAGAATTTCCTGCACCTTCCAGCTTTTGTGCTGACTCACGGTATCTTTCAGAAATGATAATGCGCTTGTATTTTTGCAGGCTGCATATCCTACCAAGAAAACACCGACTTCCTGTATCTGAAAATTTTCCGACTGATATAATTCCAATCCCGTAGCGAAACATTCATCAAGCGAATGCTGCTTGTAATAATTTTCAGCTTCCTTTTTCACGAGTTTTAGACTATCTTTTTCAGGTATAACTTCTTTCAAATGTGCTATGAAATTTTCCATTATGTATATTACCCTTTCAAATTATCCAAAGCAGCCGGATTATTTTCGAGGATTGCCCCAACAGTCGGGCAGGTTTCTAAATCCGGGCAGTCTCCGCAGGTGGAAACACCTTTATTTAACGCACACTTCCGAATCCCGCACAGGCTATCACAAAATACCGTTTTTGCCCCATTCATACGGCAGCCTTCGCAGTTAATATGCTCTGGAAGAATCGGGGCGTTGTTTAACTCTGCCCACAGCTTCGCAGTTTTCTCCCGCAAAGCCTGATCGTCATTGACGGTCGCTATGTATGCGTCGCATTTTTCGCAGTCCAGTCCGCAGTATCCGATCATATCTTTCATAGGTTATACGCCTCCTGTCTATTATTCTTCATCATCAATTTCTCGCTCAAAGATCGAATACTTCCAGTCATCAGTTCCGGAAATCAAACGCCAACCCTGTTTTCCATATTCGTTGAGTTTCTCAATATACCGCTCCAGCTTAATATGAACATTAAATGATGGCTCTGCGCTTAAATCAACTGTCATATATTCATACTTCTTCATAACAAACCGCCTTCCTATGTGTAAGTCTTTACGAAAAATTTTTCATTATATCCGCAACAAACTGTGTCTGCTGCTTTCTCAAATACGATTTCACAAAAGGCTTCAGCAGCCATTTCTTCGCTTTTACTTGTTCCGTAAAATCTATCTCTGTTTCATCGCCTTTGGCAGTGAAAATGCCAGTCCAATGACCTGTCATATTGTTGTTTTCCATATCAAATTCCCATCGTCTATATGGCTCGACAAGAGTCACTGTAAATGTCGTAGGGTAGCCATCTTTGGTATATTCGATAAATTGCTCGTCGCTTATAACTTCTGCCTTGCTCAAATCGCTTCTCCAAGCTCCATAATTTTCAATATCCAACACCAGATCCCACACTTTTTGAAGTTCGCCGGGGATCAGCGCTTTTATATTTGAAACCGCCATTTTTGCTTTCTCCTTATCTATAAGCTTGTTTTGCTATCACAAACAGAGCATGGTATCCACTCTGTATTTATTGCAAATCAACTAAATAAGGCTGCGGGCAATCCATTCTGTGGCATTAAGAATGCAAAATAAGTAAATAATCCGAAACATAATGTTGCAGACAGTAATCCAATTTTGCCCACAATAGGTGTCTTATACTTTGTGGAAAAGAGTTTAATATTAAGAATGACGGAAACAGCGCACAGTATCACATCTAAAACAAAATTGATAACGACAACGCTTTTGATATTACTCATAAAACCTAAAGAGAAAAAAGCCAGTATAAACAACCCATAATTTATAAATATCCAACTGATTATTTGTTTTGACGACATACTATATTTCTTCATTTTAGTCCTCCTTACCAATTCCAAGAGCCTGCTTAATTTCATTAACATCGCATTTCAATTTCACTAATCCAATCAAAAATATAAAAAGCGAAATAACGGCGACAATGAACACATAACTGAATATACCTATAAAAACATGTTCAAACCATTGTCCCGTCCATGCCAACGGCAACATCCCAACAGTTAATGAAATTAAATAGCCAACTACTTGTTTTACTGGATCAAATTCAACATTTTCGCAAAATAAATACGCAATACCGCAGGCTAATCCAAGCCAAGTAAATGTGGCAATCTGGGCAATAACCGCAAACAATTCATTGTTGTAATTGTTTATTAAAGCGGGGAGAGCAAAATAGAAATCCCCCGTGTCCATCCGCAAAGAAACTACGATTGAAAACAGCAAATATGCAAAGCACCCAATCAAAAATCCTACTGTCCCAAACTTCAAAGCTTTCTTTATCAAAGTATCACCTCATATTCCTAAATGTTTTTTAATTTTCGGGATATATCTTCTTGAAACATAAGTTTGTGTATTGTCTTCAAATCGAATACAAATCCTACCTATTATGCTTAAATCAATATCACGAATTTTTTTGACATTTACAATTTCTGAATTGGAGATGCGGAGAAACTGTTTTTTGTCGAGAGCCTCATTCAACTCATACAATCTGTACCGTATAACATATTCGCCTTGATGTGTTTGAATATAGACCTTTTGATTTCCCGTATATATTCTAAAAATATCGGCAACATTCACAATTTTGGCAATGTCATCTCTGTATGCTGTTAATGTTTCAAGTCTACTTTTATCAAATTCCACAATATGTTGATAGAGAGCGTCAACCTTTCTGTTTCGCTCCTGCGCTGTAATTAAAACCTCGATTTCTTCCACAGAGCGGTCTATGTGTATCCCAACTTTCAATATACCACCTCCAATTTCTTCTCGATTATATCATCTGTACTTTTCAAAATCTATGATACAGCAGTATGTGGTAGTGAATTTGCGATGAATGGTATAGCTGTCCGTGAACATTAGTTTCTCACTTGCTCTGTGGGATTTCTGACTTTTCGATAGTAGCTATATGTAAATCTTTTCATTTATAAGCATTTCATCTATATTTGAAACCGTCATTTTTGCGATCTTCTTGAATCAGTCGTATTTCTCAATATGCACGGTGGCAATCGCCGACTGATTCGGCTCTCCGGTAACAAGGTCTTGCGGCGCAGGCACGAGCAGCATAAATCCGTCCTTGCCATATCTTAATTCATACCCTTGTGCATACGCTTCTTCCACAGAGATGTGCTGTACCTGTCCGATGACCATAGCCGTAATACCTGCACCGCTTAAATCCTGTATTTCTTTCAGGGTACATTCCATCGTGAGAAACGCTTCGCTGATCGCAGGTGCGTGAATGGTTTTGGCGTTGGAAACAGTAAAGCCTCCTGCTGCAAATTCGTCATCGTTCCATTCATTCTGATGAATGGTATTTACCAACCTGTCATAACAGCTTATCGGGAGAAAGTTAATGCAAAAGCATTTTTCTCTTTGGATATTGGCATAGGTGTGGGTATGCTGATACAGGTTGCCCATCACGGCAAAGAAAGCGGTCTTATCTCCGTGAAAGCAGCTCCACGAATGAAAGCACACATTCGGTTTTCCGTTCTCTTTCCAAGTCGTGACAGCAAAGAGAACGGTCGGTATTCCTGCTGTTACTTCAAAGTGGGAGAACAACTCAAATTCTTCCGGGTAGGCTGGCTTAAAATACTGAGGGAAATCCTTTTCAATCTCTATCTTCATCGCTGCACCTTTCACAATTACAGTTTTTTTACGATTTCGATTGCAATGCGGAGCAATTCATATCGTATATTCTTTTGGTTGTTCCAGTTTCGAGAATCCCACTCCTCACCGCTTACATCATCACCTGTATATAATAACTGTGCAAGTGGAATATGGTAATAGTGAGATACAGCAAAAAAAGCCGCTGCTTCCATTTCCACCGTGATGCACCCTTCGCTTCGTCTGCGCTCAATCATATCTGGAGTTTCTCGGTATATGGCGTCGCTTGTCCAAGTCTTTCCCGTTTTGAATGGAACTTCCATTTCTTTTAAGTATGAAACAACTTTTTCAACGGTCTCTTTATGGCATTCTATTTCACGGGAGGGTGCTAAATAATGATAAGATGTTCCCTCGTCTCGAACCGCAGAGACTGGGACAATGATCTCTCCAACCTTGCTGTCATTGGTTAAGGCTCCAGCTCCGCCGCAAACGATAAATGTTTCACACCCCATAGCATATAATTCTTCAAGTGCTACTGCTGCGCCCGGCGCTCCGCAAAGCGCCATTGTAATGCAGAGTCTGTCTGTATCGTGTGCGTATTCGTAAATCGGTATATCAAATACCTCCGAGTTAAGGTGACCAATGATCGGAAGCTTATTTTCTTCTACAAAATGCTCCAATTCCTTTCTCAAGTAGGTAATTACACATTTTTTCGGAAGGTTTTCCGTTAAAAAGTTTGTCGGATGAATGATGGGATTTTTATTGGTATCAAATTCACATATAGGGTATTGATTCTTCACAATCATATTATTTACCTCCGTAAATTACTTGTCGCTCATAGTTTCTATCTTACTCAGATTGCTTCTCAAAGTTATATAATCTTCGGTATTAAAAACCAGAGCGGTGGTAATCACAGACTGATTCAGCTCTTCGTTATCAGATTTATTCCTTCGGAATGAAATATAAAGAATAGCCATCTATATTGATTGGCAGCGTCGGAATTTCAGTTTCGTCATAATATTCCGTTGGAGATACGGTAGCATAACCGGTCACTCCGTCAATAATGATCTCGTAGTCCGTTCCCTTCGGCGTTTTCTGCATTACCTCATAAGTCCCGTTATATGTCTTGTCGTTTGTGGAATCCTTTATCGTGATCTCTCCATCTTTGGCAGTCAAAGTCATATCCACGATTTCAGCGTCAGGATACAGCTCGTCAGCTTCTCCTACGGCAACCACGAGTTCATCCTGATATTGGGCAGCTTCCGTATCATTACTCATAACCGTTCTCATTTTCCACTCATAATCTTCCATCTTCACGACATCAGCATTGCAAGCAGAGAGAGCGAATACGATGAATGACATCAAAAACACAGATAAAATCTTTTTCATTTCATACCGCCTCCATTTACCGTCACAGCTTCTCTACATCTTCCACATAGATGGAGACTTCGCCGCACTTGGGACAGATTGCTACCTTCGGCTTGCCGATCCTGCCGCCGAACAGCTTATTTTCGTCCGATGACATTACAATCCCGTATCCTGCGCCTTCTACCTTGATGGCACAGTTTTCTTTCATTTCCGTTCCACATCTGAGACACTTTCTCATAAATAAATCCTCCGTTTCTTTTTATGGATTTCCGGCAGTAAAGCCGCCCCGTTATGTTCTAAGTCTAAAGGTTTTCGGCGCAAGGCGGTATACCAAAATGCTGGCGACAATGCTGTAAAGCACACAGAATACAATAGTCATTATTCCAAATATCATAATCGGCATACGCAGCCGCATAAGGGCAAAGCAGATGACATAGGTTACTGACAAAACGATCCGGTATGTGCCGCTTTTCAGCTCCGTCCCTGCGTTATAAGGCTGGAGCAGATAGTAAATCGTCAGGTAATGAATCGAGAAAAACAGGCTCATACACAGGATGGAAACAACCAGCACTACATAGTTCAGCGGATTGTCCGTCCCTCCGGTGGCAAACAGGATCAGCGCCAGTCCGATACCGATCACGAGCGCCGGAACAGCGTTGATTTTCATAATCTCACGCAGGCGAATCTGAAACAGCCGCAGGATAAAGCTCGGCTGCTTATAAAACGAATAGGTCAGCAGGCTGTGATCGCAGTTCATAAAAAGCGCCTGTGTAAAGTTCGTGCCACGGTTGATAGCGTACATTATAAATACAAAGTACGGAAGCCAAGTCATCACGATTTCGTTAATGACGGTTTTTTCTTCGGGCAGCAGATAGACGCCTGCCAGCACGGCGGCGACAAGGAAAGCGCACACATAGGAAATCTTCTTTGTCGAGTTCCAGAGTATCTTTTTATGCCTTTTGATAAACAGCTCATTCAGATACTCGAAGCCCTTGCGGTTGCTGCTAATGGAAGTATCTGCGGATATTTTCTTTTCATTTGCCTGTTTGATAAGCTTTGTCTGTGCCGTGCTGTCCATCTGATTGGTCAATCCGGCTAATAATTCCTTGTTGATTGCGTAATAATCACGGAAGGTAGTGAGCCTTGTGATACTTGCCATACCAAGGGGAATACACGCTAAAAATATAACCATTGGTACGACCGCAGGCAAAGCAAAACCAAAGGCGGGCGGAGCATAGGCTGCGGCTAAAAGCAGGGCGATACAGCACCACACATATTTGGACAGCTTATTTTCGTTGTAGCCAAATCCCCTTTTCTCATAATCCCACAGGGTAACAGCCGCCGCAAACAGCTTCATACCCGCTATGCAAAGGGGCAGGAGCAGACAAAACCACAAAGGTACGCCTCTGTCCATACCGAACAGAATCGTAAAGGGCAAAAAGCCCACAACGACCTTCAGGATGGAGTAGAAATAGTTTACAAGCGTATATTCTCGTGCGTCCATTTTCATCAGGATCATCGCATAATATTTATCCTTTGTCGGATTGAAAAGGTGTGTGTTTACAAAGCTGCCGATTACCGTGAGAATCAGCAGGATATGCAGGAACACCTCATTCTCCGGCAGTCCGTTATAAAGGATACCGATACCGCATACCATCGTGATAAAGTAAAGGAACTTGCCGAGGAATACAGAAACGATTTCCCACAGCACGGACAAAATGTTTGCAAAGATTTTCAGCCCCTTTACCTGATACAGCGTTGCCGGAAGCAGCCGCTTTACGAGCGGTATCTGCTTTAAGGAAAACAGGACACCGTTGACACGGTATGTATTTTTCAGGGAAAAAGATATTTTAAGCGTCTTATTCATTTCCTTCCTCCCTGAGTGCCGCAATGATTTTATCCTTAAATTCCCTGCTGTCCAGATCGGTTTTCTCCACGACCTCCAGTTCGCCGTGATTAAGCAGCACGATCTCATCGCAGAGGTCAAGCGCCAAATCCATAATATGAGTGGAGAAAATGGTAATGCGGTCTTGTTTCAGTGAACGGAGCAGTTGTTTCATTTCTTCCGCCACAACCACATCAAGGGATGTCAAAGGCTCATCCAGTAGTAGGATATTCGGCTGAGCGATGATATTGATGAGCATTTGCATTTTGTTTTTCATACCGTGGGAATAGTCCTTGAGCAGTTTGTCTCTATCCTCCGGCTCTATACTCATATAGTCAAAATACTCGTCAATGCTTTTCGGATTTTTGATGGACTTCTCGTTGATGTCCATAAAGAACTTCAAAAACTCCCTGCCTGTAAGAAATTCCGGTACAGTAGGGGTAGAGAGTACATATCCAATATCCTCTGCGGCTACCTCACGACGAACGCCGTTTTCATCTTCTATATAGAAATTGCCGCTGTCCGCCTTCAAATCCCTGTTCAAACAGTTAAACAGCGTTGTTTTTCCAGCGCCGTTTCTGCCGAGCAGCCCATAAATTTTCCCTTCATCAAATGTAAAATCAATATCTCTGAGAACTTCCTTTTTCTCAAAGCTCTTTGATAAATGCTCAATCACAAATTTCATAATATCCTCCGTCACATCTTATGCTGGTAATATGCCATCAAAATAAAGTCAAGGATTGTTTTCAGCAGGAAAGCGCCTACAAGAGTAAGAACAGTCCATATGGGTGCGTCGAAAAAAATACATACCCAAGCACCTGCCATCAGCAGCCAGTGCAGTATCTCTCCGGATATTGCCTGCGCTTTGCTGCGAATGAGCTGATTGCGCTCATCTTTTTCTTCAATCTCATTGATTTTCATCAAATCGGGATTTTTTGCGCCCCACAGAGCGACGCACCATTTCGCAATCCCATAGCCGAACAATCCGGCACCTATGCCGATCATTGCGCCGCTTTGCGAATCGCTCAAACAGTCCTGTAAAAGAAACCTTGCGCTCAGAGCCAAAGCAATGCCGACTATGCCGATTACAAGATATATTCCGGTTTTCTTCTTCATTGCTTTCCCTCCTCGTAAATGAAAATATCTTCAATGCTCATATTAAAATACCGTGCAAGCTTAAACGCCAATGTAATTGAAGGATTGTATCGTCCGTTTTCCAACGAGCCGATGGTCTGCCGGGATACTTCCAGTGCGGCAGCCAGTTCTTCCTGCTTGATTCCCCGTTCTTTCCGAATTTCCTCTAAACGGTTTTTCACGGTGCGCCTCCTTTCTATGGAAAGCCAGCTTTCCATATCTCTATTATAGCAAAAGGGGCGCAAATGTCAAGTACACTTTCCATTCAGAGATGAACTTTTTTCATTCCTCCCATTTTCACATCTATTGAGCAGCTAAATTTATCACTTGCACATTGCTTTGCCGAGCATAATTTACCGTATACGCAGTCCCGCCTTTCTCCTGTGTTAAATAGGCTATGCAGACACTGCTGCCATTTACCAAATGGCGGTTTCTTTTGAACATACAGCCCCGAAAATAGTCGTGAGAAGTATATACTACCTTATCTGCCTGACTTTTGATTTCCTCATAGATCGCTATGTCGTTTTTGCTCCAGCCTTTCGTCTGTGTGATACACGGTAAGACTAAAATCAATTTGATATGCGGATACTGCTTTTTCAAAGATAAGACGCATTGTGTAGCCAGCGTGTCAAAACCCAATGCTCCGCCTGCGCCAAAGTACATATATCCTTCTTCTATCAGTCGAAGCAAGGTATTTTTTAACCGCTGAGAGAGTTCCGATATGCTCTCCGGCGGTATTTTTCTATGTCCAGTAAAGCAAGCCGTTTTTTCCCTCATTAAAGATCACCAGCCAATCCAAAGCCTAAAAGCACAAAAAACCTAATTATAATACTCATAGTATATCAAAGTCAACAATAAATATCAATAGTCTGTGGAACTACGGAAACAATATTTATAGACTATGAATGGAGGCTGGAACTATGAGTGAAATTGCAAAAACAATCGGACAGCGTGTCCGCAATTATAGAATTGATAAGGGATTGAGCCAAGAGAAGCTTGCTGAGTTATCCGGTTGCCACCCTACTTATATCGGGCAAGTTGAACGAGGGGAAAAGAACGCTACTCTTGAAAGTATTGAAAAGATTGCTTCAGCTATGAATATCTCGCTTGCTCAGCTTTTTGAGAAGATAGGCGAAAGCAGCACCGACAGCTATCCTATGAAATGTTACGAGCTGGTCGCAGCAAAAAGTAAATCCGAGCAAGAACATTTATATAAGATGTTAGTTGAAATGGATAAATATAAAAATCAATAAAAGCGGGAAAAAATACGGTGTTACCCCAAATGGGTAGCACCGTATTTTTGTTTCATCATAAACTATTTCCATAATCAAAATATTCTAAAAACTACAATTTTTTATGTATTGGAATTTATACCGTTTTTTACGGAAACCCCATAACGGAGCGTTTTGTAAATCGTCACACCAATCTCAAACAGAGTAATAACAACAATAAACGCAAGCAGTCCATTGGATACCATATCAGCGTTCCAGTAAGTGAAAAAGTTTGCGCTTGAATCTGCATTAGCACCCAACGCCTGTTCAATCTCAAGTACAAAATTCGGATTCCAGATAGGTAAAACTTTCAGCACAATGGCGCTTAACACAATCTGAATTACCCCACACAAAATATTGCTGATCATTACCAGCTTACAATAAACGCCGATGATCAGACGCAAAATCTCATCTATAAGACCAATCAGCAGACTGATTACAAAGACAGGCAGAACAATTCCCCATTGTTCCAAATTGAAAACGGGTACGGTTGTTATGGCTTCGCCTTCCGTAAAAATCGCAGCAAAGAAATGAGGGGCAAAAATTAGCAATACACTGAAAATAACGATAAACACAATGCCCACAATACTATCTCCACGACTTATAATTGCTTTTTTATCCGGTACAGGCTCCAAAATCTTTGGCGTCCATCTGGCGGATGGAATTTTTCGTTCTTCAGACAGGCTTTCTACTGACCATTTCTCTGCCTTCTTCATTTCGATCTGAATCTTTTTCCGCTCCATAATGGCAAAAGTCAAGGTTACTGCACCGAAAGCGGATATGCAGGACAGCATAGCGTCGGTAATTCCGACGATCAATCCGTCCACAATAGCTCGAATAATAACAGAGGCGGCGTTCTGCGAAGTGATTGCGGGTATTTCTCCTATCGCATTTATCAGCGAAATAATCAAAATTGGTACGGCAGCACAGATTAAGACAACTTTTACAAACCACAAATAAGTGTCAAAATATTCAGGTCCAATCAAATATTTCTGTTCGTTTTGATATTGCTTTGCAAATTCAGCAGGATCGCCAAGTTCAGTCAGCACTTCTTCCATAGAGCCTCTATCAGCATACATATCACTGATCAGTTCTTCCAACTCCATACGAACTTCCTCTCGTTGTGCTTTGGGAAGCCGACGAATTACCTGATAAATATATCGATCCATATAATCTTTCTCATTCGGTGTCATGCTTCTTCCTCCTCTAATAACCTTTCGATTCCGGCAGACAGATTCTTCCAATATATTTTCATCTTTTCATAGACCTGTGTTCCATACTCTGTTCGTTGATAATACTTTCTCGGCTTTGTTCCGCTGGTTTCCCACTTGCTTTCTAAAAGCTGCTGACTCTCCAGACGCCGAAGCAGCGGATAAAGGGTATTGGGATCAATGTCAACGCCTTTTTCTTCCAAGCTCTGCACCAAAGCATAACCGTATTTCGGCTTATTCATCTGACTGAGTACACTAATTGTCAATGTCCCTCTGCGAAGTTCCAAAAGCAAAGTAGATAATAAATCTTTTTCTTCTCCCATCAGCGTTACCTCCTGATGTTATTATACTGTATGTCATACTGTATTGTCAATACAAAAATGAAGTGCATTCAAAAATATACGCCTATCTCAGATTCAGTTCGTTTATATGTAATCAAGCCGCCTGCATTTAAGCAAGCGGCTCGTTTTTTACCTTCCGATCAATAGGCAGGTGCACCGTAGCCGAGTATCTCATAATACCCAACCGGATAACTATTCTGACGAACAGAATCCCCGGAGTTGCCCTCGACCGTGTAAACTCTGCCGTTTTCTACCTTTTGGACGATACCCGTATGGTCGGATAATCCGTCCTGACCGCTTTCGTCCGCCCAATCGAAGAAGATAATCATACCCGGCGTAGGCTCGGCACTGTTATCCAGCCATTGCCCTCTGTCCTTAAACCATTGTACGCCGTTGACGCAGCCGGCGTATTTCGGAATCACGCCAGCGTCGATATACCCGCACTCGTTAGCACACCACGAAACGAAACAAGCGCACCATTCTACACGAGAATTAAAGCCATACCAAGACCAGTACGGATCGCCGCCCATCGTCCCGATTTGGGAAAGCGCAACGGTTACGATCTGATCGTCTGTTCCTGTAATCCCGTAAAGTACCTGCGACCACAGCGAATTGTTTTCATCGGCAAGCAGCTCTGCAAGATACTCTTTCTGTTCCTCGTTAAATCCATACTGCGCCGCCATCTCATCGGCGGTTTTATGGCTGACCGTGATATACAGATAGGTTTGCGTGACCGTGCTTTCCGTCTCCACGATATTTCCGTGACCGTCATCGGTTTCGGTAATAACCGTCTCGGTTTTGGTGTCGGTGCTGGAGCTGATCTCGTTCATCTCCCAAAAGATGTCTGTGAGAAGCTGCTTTTTCGATTCGTCCATCGTAGCAACCTCTTGAGGATTATCCGGATCGGTATTGACTTTGACCGAATATACGGCAAGCACCTCTTTCCAAACAGCACGGCTTCCGTTCATTTCAAGGACATCATAAGATACCAAGTTTTTTTCGTCCTGCAATTTGGTATCGTATTCGGTATTGATTTCCTGCACAACGGTCTGCATACTCATACCCGTGCCGGAATCCTCGCCTGAGAAAAAGATACCGAACACTGATCCGAGAAGCATACCGATCAGGCAAATCACAATAATGACCAAAACCGCTATCCAGCCGCCTGCGGCGATTGCGGCGATCAACGCTTTTGTTCCGGCGATAATCGCCTTGACCGCAAGCGCTATCGCTTTTGCGATTGCTTTCGCCGTAATAACGGCGGCACGAGCCGCCGCCCGTGCCGCCTGAACTGCCCTTTGAGAAGCCTTGACCGTAGCCTGCGCTGTTTTCTGCGCCGCCTTTGCGGTACGCTGTGCTGTCTTGACGGTCGTTTTAGCGGTGCGCTCTGCGGTTTTTACCGTTTTCTGCGCTGTTTTCGCCGAGCCTTTCCCGACCGTCTTAATCGTCTTTTTCCCTGCGGAACGGGCAGACTCTTTTACTGCCTTCTTCGGCTGTTCCACCGCCTTGATACTCTGACCGACGCCTTTCCGTGGAGCTGCCGCCTGCGCCTGTTTTTGAAGCGACTGCGCCGCCCGTTTTTCCTTGAATTTCTGAATACCGTCCTTTGCCTTGACGATATTCTGCTTTGTCGCCTGAACGCCCTTGCGCCCCTGCTTGTCAAATTGGTGTACGGCTTCGTGGGAAACTCGGTCGATACCGCTTTCCAAACGGTTGGAAGCGTATTCCTCCGCACTGCTTTCAGGGACATCAACGGAGTGTTCCGCTTTTTCTTTAGTCTGGATAAAGGCGGATTTCATACGCTCGGCGGCAACCGCCGATTTGTCAATCGTTTTGATCGTGCCTTTCGCTATATCCCTTGTCTTAATATCCGGCATAGAAAACCTCCTTTCCAAGCGCCTGTGGACGCTTTGAAGTAAAAAAAGAGGGGAAAAGGTATCAACACCTTGCCCCTCAAAGTACGAGGGCTGAAAAGCCGCTTAAATCAAGGACTTTTTACCCTCTATTTTTCGATTCTGTGCGCTTTTTCCTTGCGTACTCTGCCTGCTGCCTTTTGTATGCGATACCGGCGCATTTCTCACAATACTTTTTCCTGTTGCCACGCTTGATAATCGGAGCGCCGCAGGAAACGCACCTGTCAGGGTGCGTTCCAAGTATCTCCGCTTCCAACGCCGGATCTGCCGGAAGCACCGCATTGCGGAAATACCTGCATAAAAGCGAGTAGGATATACTCTGTACGCAGACGCAGCCTTCCCCTTCATCAAGAAGCAGACAGTTCCCGTCATCATAATTGGCGCACAGCTTCTTTATCAGGGCGTTAGCTCGGTATCTCTGCCGCCCCGCCATTTGCGGGAGCATTTGCACCACTGCTTTCTGTTACTTTTTTCGCCACAACGACAAGCCTTCCGTTCGTGCGGGAGTATTCACAGGTGGAAAGCGTTATCAGCTTGTCGCCGTACTCCGCTGAAACGCCCGTGTTATAAAGGGAAAGCTCCTTGCACTTGTCAATATAAGCGTCAAACTCCTCCGGCGACTGAGCGTCCGTAAAGCGGTAATATTTGAAGGCTTCCGGGCTGTCGGTGTAGACAACGGTTTTGAAAACCGCAAGGATTTCATACTCATTTTTCTCTGTCAGGGTGTGAAAGGCAATCGTTTTATGTCCCCGCCAGAAATCCTCGTCCTTGAATTTTTCAAGGTCGGCGAACATCGAGCCGTTGTTCATATGATGACCGTAGATCACTAAATTGTCCGAAGGCTTTAGGACATCACAATCCTCCTGCACATACGGGCAGCCGTAAGAACTGTATTCTTTATCAAATCCACGCTTTAGATAGTAGTTCGGGTTATCCACCGTCTGCATAACGGGATAATTGATGTTCGTATCCTCCACGCAAATCCAACCGACCAAATCATTGTTTTGACGGTACAGCTCGGTAAGCTCCGGCAGTATCGTCTTATCTTCCGAATAGATGATCGGCTCGGCAGGCTCGGTTTCGCTGTCCTCTACGAGCTGTACGAGGGAATCGTACATCTGTTCCTGATGTTCCGCCTCCCTGTAATGGTCAATAATGAAATAGCTGCTGACGCCGAGCAGGACGGTAAACGCCGTCATCAACGCAATACAAATCTTTTTTCTCATTGCCATATCCTTTCTGAAACAAGGGGCGGGAGCTTATGCGCTCTCGCCCGGTTTGGTTGTCATCAGCTTATACAGCTTCGTATTTTTCGGGAATTTATTTGCGAACGGCACAAGGGAACTGCCCACCTTGATAAGCCCGTGTCCGGCTTCCACATTCGTAATATACGACATCTGAAGGTCGGAGATATTTAAGAGCTTCGCCAGCTCCAGCCTGTCCGTGGAAGCCTGATTGAGCATAATGATAAACTCGGAGTTTGCGAGCATTGTCCTCGCCGTATGGCTCTGCAAAAGGTCGTCCACATTCTGCGTAATACCCGTAGCATAAGCACCGTATTTACGCACACGCTTCCAAAGGGTAAAAAGGAAGTTAGCGGAATACTCGTGCTGGAACAGCAGATAAATCTCATCAATAAAGATGAAGGTATTTCTGCCTTTCGCCCTGTTCTGCGTAATGCGGTTTAAGATAGAGTCGAGAACGACCAGCATACCGATAGGCATAAGCTGTTTGCCGAGGTCTAAAATGTCATAGCAGATCAGGCGGTTATTGGTATCCACATTCGTATGCTTCGCAAAGGTGTTCAAGCTGCCGCTTGTAAACAGCTCGATGGCAAGGGCGATTTCCTGCGCCTCCGGCTCATCTTGTTTCAGAAGCTCCTCCCTGAAATCCTGCAAGGTCGGCACTTCGCCCTGATAGTTATTCTGCTGATAGGTGCGGTACACGCTGGCGGTGCAGCGGTCGATAATGGATTTCTGCTTTGCGCCGAGGTTACTGCCGCCGATGAGCTGCTCGCACAGGGACATAATAAACTCCGACTTCAAAATAACCGGATTCGCCCCGTCGCCGTATTCCTTCGTCATATCCATAGCGTTGATATGATTTTGAGAAGTAGCGGAGATATGGATAACCTCGCCGCCGAGCGCCTTCACAAGCTGTGAATATTCCCGCTCCGGATCAATGATGATCACATCGGAATCCGAGGAAAGAATCACATTCTCGATCTCGCCCTTTGCGGCAAAGGACTTACCGCCGCCCGATACGCCGAGAATAAAGGAATTACCATTGAGAAGCTGCTTGCGGTCGGCGATAATCATATTTTTGCTAATCACATTCTGCCCGTAGTAGATACCATTCTCGTGAAAAATATCCTGCACTCGAAACGGGATAAACACGGCAAGGCTTTCGGTCGTAAGGGTACGGAAGGTATCAATCTTCCGCACGCCAAACGGCATAACCGTATTCAGCCCGTCCACCTGCTGAAATTTCAACACGCCGAACTGACAAAGGTGCTTTCTCGCCGTGGTAAGCAGCGCTTCCGTGTCGTTATCAAGCTGTTCTTTGGAATCCGCCGTATGCACAAAGGTAATCACGGCAAACATCATTCTCTGATCCCTCGTCGTTAAATCATCGAGAAATTCTTTCATTTCCTTTTTCTGCTGTTCCATATCGTAAGGGACAGTCGCCGAAAAGTTATTGTTGGAGTTCTGCCGCCTCTGCCAGTTGGTAATATTCGTCTCAACGCCAAGCAGACGGTTTTCCGCTTCCCGTACCGCTTCGTCTGTCGGCACGGGAACGACATCAATCGACATCATCAGATTGCGGTTGAGATCGGTCAGCTCCGCCACCATACTGTCCTTGATATAGGAAGCATACTCACGCAAAAAAAGGACTCTCCCATAACGGTCGCCCATTTTGAAGTAGTCCTTTTCAAATTCCATTGAATCAGGGCAGATATAGTCCTTGAAGCTGTGTCCCTTTTTGCGGGTTTCCTTTATATCAAAGTGGAAAGAGGATTCCTCGCCCACACGGTAAAAGTCGTGGAAGATACGCAGCCTTTCATCGGTTTCCAGCTCCACGCACTTGCTGCCGAGCCTGCCGAAGTGAGCGATCAAGTCAGCGCCCACACGGGCAAAATAATTCCTTGCGTCCTCAATATTCTTCTTGTTGACGGAAATCGTCATATACTTATCCTGCACGATGGCGTTTGCGCCTGTGGCTTTTTCCAAAAGGATTTTATTATACTCCTCACGGTATTCATCAAGGCTGTCGCCTTTCATCGGAATAAGAATGTTGTTCTCAAAGTCCAGCCGATTTAAACGGCGGTTGTTGATTGTGATTTTTGTCGTTGCTCCGGAGTCGAGGGAATTGAGCAGTTCCGAGTATTCAAGGAACATTGCTTCCTTGTCCTCACGGCTGGCAACCGCATAGTTAATATCGGAAAATTTATAGGTCTTGGAAAACTTGTCTTTTCCAGTCTGAAAGATACCGTCGTCATAAATGGCGGTAATGGGGATCACATCCTGAACGCCCTTCGGCACAACAAACTTTTCTTTTTCCTGTTTGCGGAGATTGGTAAGTGTTTTAATCATTCGATTTCATAGCCTCCTTTGCTTTTGCTTCGATACTCGGCTTGAACAGCTCGTAGTAGGTATTCGTTGAACGGAAAGTGAGCTTTTTCGGCATTAAGAACTCCGATTTAATCCACGCATAAATGAATTTCTCTGCGGTCATTCCGTTATATTTGACAAAACCAAGAGCCGCAAAGGGGGCGGCTCCCAAAATGCACATCCACGATACGGTTTCCGTGCCGACATAGGGCTTGAGCAAGAAATAGATACCTACCGCCACTACGCAGGCACAGGCAGAAAAAATGAACTGCCGCAGTGACAGTCCAAAAAACATCGCTTCTGTGTAATTCCTGATTTCTCTATTGATTTTGACTTCCATTTAGGAACTCCTTTCTTTCATTTTTTTCGCCTGCCGGATTTCATCGGCGCAGACGCACCCGTCTACAAGACAGATGATCTTGCTTTTTCGCCGCCCTCCGTAATACAGGCAATATCTGCAATCGCAGTCCGCAAGGGTGTAGCCCTTGAATTTGTTGTATATTCGTTTCATTCTGTTCTCCTTACAGTCCCATCATCTCACGGATTATCCGGTCAGACATCCGCACCGAGCCGACCAAAACGAGCATATTAAAGAGCAGCTCGCCGATATATGACCAAACCTGCGTGACTGCCGCCGCATTGGGATCGACCACAGGCGGGGAAGAAGCGAACAGCGAGAAAATAATGCAGGCTAAAACGATTACCGCACCTTCGAGGCATACGGCGCAGTAGCTTTTGATAAACGATTTCCCCACATTCTGGCTCGGCTCTCCCGCAAAAGTGGAAAGCGGAATCGGGGCGAGCGCCGTATACATATATAACTTAAAAAATCTCCCGTACACCGTCATAATGAGCAGGAATGACATAACCGTAATGAACAAGCCGCCGATGAGCGTAACCGCCCAAAGCGGAATTGACTCGAAAAAGCCGCAGCTTTCAATCGTGTCGATCATTTCCTGCGGCAGAGTGGTCTGCTGTGCGGAAGTAAAGCCTGCGGCGGTCATAATCGTGCCGATTGTACCCTGCACGATATTGAACAGGGCAAGCATTAGCTCCATACCGTAAGTGATACCCGCCTTTGCGAGCGCAAATCGGATAAAGAGCTTGACAGCGTGTTCCGGTTTCTTGACATCGCTGAAGCTGCCGCAGGTGCGTACCATACCGACCACAAAAAACAGCACCAAAAGCGCAAGACCAATCGCCTGCACAGCGCCGTTGATATTGACAATGACCGCCCATATCCCACCGCCTTTGAAGCTCTGCGGCGTAGTTGTGATAAGCTGCCATATCTCAGCGAGTTTTTCATTCCATGTTTCGAGGGCGTTCTGGAGATTCTGAACTACCCAGTTATCACTCAATTTCGTAGCACCTCCTTATAAAGAAAAATGGGGCGTTCCTGAAAAACAATCCAGAAACGCCCCTGAGCGTCGTTTGCGTAAGGGTTAGCCCGTAATCAGAGTGAGGATTTCTTTCGCAAAAACGATAATGATACCGCCCGCCAGCGTCAGAAATCCGTTCGCACGCTGCGAAGGATCGTGGGATTTCAGGGAAAGACCTACCTGAACGATACCAAAGCCGAGCAGGATCAGACCAATCGCACGGATAAAACCGAAAATGAAATCGGACAGGTTATTGACAACGGTAAGCGGATCGCCTGCGGCGAAAGCCGTTGTAGACATCGCAAAAACAGCGGTCAGGCTTAAAACCGCCATACAGTAGTAACGAAAGCCTTTCTTTACCTTTCCGGTCATCGGCAGTCTGCGGGTTTCTTTCTTCTGAGTCTTATGAAAAATGTTCATTCTGTTTTCCTCCAATCAATTTGTTAAATTTTCAAAGTCCTCATCGGACAACAGCTCGTAAGTCGTTTCCGAAAGCTCCATTTCGGGAACGCTGTCGAGATCAACATACAGGGTTTCAATGGTCGCCACATTTTTTGTGACTTCGCCGTGCTGATACACGCCGCCTTTCCCGTCTGCGGTATATGCCACATTCGGGTGCTTCAAAATGTCGTACTTCAAATCCATTACCGGAAGCTCTCCACGAATAAACAAAATAGCGTAGCGGTTGTCAAGCATTCTCACTTCGTCAGGGGTAAGCAGCTCACGACCGGAAATCTGATAATTGGTCGAGTAGTTCCCGCTCCGTCCCTCGCTTTTCCCGTAGGTGTTTGTATCAATCGTTTCCTTGCCTAAAAGCTCGGACACATACTTGTGCGTACTCTGCTCATTGCCGCCGAGATAGAGAAATTCATCGCAGTTGCCTACGATGGATTCCCATTGTTTCTCAAACAAAGCCTTTAACTGCGCCAGATTTTGCAGGATAATAGATACCGACACGCCTCTTGAACGCATTACGGAAAGTATCTTGTCAAAATCGTCGGGCAGTGAAACATTTGCAAACTCGTCCATCAAAAAATTGACGGGTATCGGCAGGCTGCCGCCGTGGATATGGTCGGCAGAATAAAAAAGCTGCTGGAAAAGCTGCGTGTAAAGGATACTGACGAGGAAATTAAAGCTCGAATCATTATCCGGTATCAGCGCAAACAGCGCCGTTTTCTTCTCGCCCATTGAAGCAAGGTCAAGCTCGTCGGCGGAAGTCAGCGCCGCTAAGCTTTCAAGATTGAATTTCTCCAATCTTGCGGCAAGAGTGATCTGAATGGATTTGAGCGTCTTTGCCGAGCCGGAGTGGTAGGAACGGTAGTATTTCAGGGCGATATGGTCGGGATTGTCCATTTCCAAATCGGCAAACAGATTATCGAGAGGAGAAGGTCTGTTGTCCTCCTCGTCCTCAATCGCCGCCGCCCTGAGCATTTCCATTACCATTGCAAAATTCTGTTCCTCCTCCGGTGCTTCGTAGTGCAAATAAAAAATAAGGGCGAGTAAAAGCATACTCGCCGCAGTATCCCAAAAAGGATCGTTGGACTGTGAGCCTTTCGGGGTGGTACTCTTAAAAAGGTTGGTCACAAGGCGCTGAATATCGTTGTCGTTCCTGAGATAGACAAACGGGTTGTAGCAATGGCTTTTCTCCATTGAAATCAAGTCCAGCACCTTGATCTCATAGCCTGCTTTTTCAAGCAGATTGCCGACATCACGCAGAATTTCCCCTTTTGGATCTAAAATTACCTGAGAGGAATTGCTTGTCTGCATTAAGTTCGGCTTGCAATAGAATCTCGTTTTGCCTGCGCCGGAGCCGCCGCACACCAGAGTATTCAGATTCCTCCGGTGCTTTTTCGCATTGAGTCCGATTCGGACATTCTGCGTCATCAGCTTATTTTCCGAGGGCGGGCTTTGACGGTACTTTTTGTCAATGGCTTTTGCGCTGCCCCATTTCGCAGAGCCGTGTTCTTCACGCCTACGGTAGTTCCTCCGTGTAGACAGATAAATCCCAATCCCCATTCCATAGAGCAAAAGCAGAACGAGGACAGTTTTTAAGCTGTCCCCGCAAAGCTCGATATGGAACGGATCATTGAATGCCGTCAAAAGGCTCGGCAGTATCTCCGGCAGACCGCCCTTGACGGACGGCGCTATCAATAAGCCGAGCCACACAACGGGAAGAATCCCAATAACCGCAAGGATAATCGCAGACTGCTTGTTGCTATCTCGATTCACGGCAGGATTCCTTTTCTACCACTTTGAACTTGCGTCTTGGGGCGTGACCGATTTTAATAATCAGATCGTCTACGGCGTCGGTGGACTTGCCCTCTTTTTTGAGGTCGGTCTTTTTATCGTTCAGGGAACGGATCACAACACCGTGTTCATAATCGTCCAAAGCGATATGGTAGAGTTCTTCTTTCATCGCAGCTACCTCCGGTTATCTCTCCTGTTCCTTTGAGCGCTCCGCCCGCTGGCGGTACAGCTCGTCGGAAACACGGGCGGTAATTTCCTTAAACGCCTTTTGTGTTTTGCCGAGATCGGCTTTAATGTCCTTCGGCTCTTTGTTTTTCAGCTCATCAGGAATGCGGTCAATCGCAAAGTTCTGCGTGTCCACGCCGTACTTCTTGCAGATCATATATCCAATGCAAACTGCCTGAAATCCCATATCCCTGCGGCTGTATACTTCGCTGTTCACAGAAAGCTCGGCGTGACCGAGTTCCTGAGCGACGCACTGGCAGAGGGCAACGCTGTCGCCGATGTCTCTCTTTACATAAAGCGTCTGATCTTCATTTTTATAGAAAGCACCCATATCGGGATAAGGCAGCTCATTGGTGCTTTCAATGTTGATGGGTGCGCTGTCGAGCATAACCGCCACCAGTTTTCTCGGATCACGGTTAGCGGTCGGGGCGGCGGGACGCTTGCCGTTGGTCTGCGAAACATCCAGCACTCTTTTCAAGTTGAAATCAATACCGATTGTACCGTCTTTCTTGGTGTACTCGTAGGGATCAAGGATAATAAAGGTCTTGGAGCCTTTATTGACCTTAACACCCTCAGCCGCCCAATCGTCAAATTCCTTGATCTGGCTTGTCTGCGGGAATTGCTTATACATCAGCAGCGCATTGTTCGCCGTGTACCTGTCCATACGGCTCTGAACATCAAGATAGGCTTTGAATTTTTCCGGCGACTGCACCACTTCCGAAGCGGTATTGTCGAGCAGTTGATAAACGGCTTCTTTCTCCGCCTTTTTCTTGGCGGCGTATTCCTCCGGCGAAAGTCTCGGCGGTCTTGCGCCGCTGCTTTGCTTATTCTTAAAATCGTTGGTCATATCTTTTTACCTCTCTTTTGATAGATTTGATTTTTGCGGGTGCGGGACGCTAATCTGCCCCAACGCCTGTGCTGTGCGGTTCTCTTCTTTGGAAGCGGTCGGCTCGCTGCGCTCTGTTCCTTTTTCTGCCTTTGCCGCCGCCCTGTATCTGCTGAGATTTTCCTTTACAGACGATTTCACACGGGAAACTCTCAGCTTATCCGCCGTATCCATCGCCTTTTGCTCCAAAGACGCAAATCCTTTCTGCGCTTTTTCAAATAAACGGGACAGCCTTGATAAAACGCCTTTATCACTCTTGGAATGTTCCGCTTCCTTTGCGGCTTTCCCCATAAACAGCAGCCCCATATTTTTCAAATGTTCCTTTGCGCCCTGAAGCTCTGTCTGCATAGCGGACAGTTTTCTTGTATCCTGCGCCATATCCTTTGACAGTTTACCGAACATCGAGGACAGCTTATCCAGCGCTTCGGGGATTTTCATTGCCCTGACCGACTCGGAGAGGGCGTCCCTGCCTTTTTCCCGGAACGCCCGCACAGCGTTCCCGGCTGACTGGATCAGATTGTCCTTCATCTTTTTGACTGCGGAAAATCCCTGACGGATTTTGCCCTCCGTTTTTTCCACAAGGGTATGGCACTTGCTCCGCAGCGTGTTATTGTGGATCAGATTGATTTCACGGCGCATATCCTGAAGCTCGCCGAGCATTCCTGTCAGCGTTTCTTCCATACCACCGATATAACTTACCAGCGACTGCACCTCGTTTTTCTCTTTCATCAAGCCGTTTTTGTCGAGCGTGTCTAAAAGCTCCACGATCTGCGGGTGTTCCTTTAGTTGATCCATTTCGCTCACCTCTCTTTCGGCTTCTTGGATTTCTTTGGCTGCCTGTGAACGGTCTGCCGATTCGCTTCAGGGGTTTTCGGCTTCTCTTTGGAAGCCTCCGGCACAGTACGCTCTGCTTCCTTTTCCGCTTTGGCAGCCGCCTTGTATCGGTCGAGCTTTTCCTTGACCGAAGGCTTCTTATCCGCCGCCTTTGCGACACCCTTATCAGTGTGCGTACCTGTCGTTTCTAAGTCTCGCTCGGACAGAGGGCTTTTGTCCGTCTTTGCGACCGAGGGGTTTTGGTGGGAATTTCCCTCCTTCTGCATTGGCTTTCCCATCGCTTCCTCTACGATGATCTCGCCCCTCGATTTCGTAGGCACTTCATTGGCAGCCGCTTCACGGTCTGCCACAGCCTTTTCCGCTTCAGAAACAATGGAAGCCTTATCGATTTTACCAAGTTCAAAGCGGTCGGAAATTCGCTGGATTTTCGCAGCGTCCTCCGCACGGGCGATAATATCGACCATCGCCGTATCGCTCTTGGTATTTTTATCACGCAGAACGCAGTAAAGGACGCCGTACCGTTTCGCCTGCTCGGTAAACTTCGGCAAATCTTTCTGCTGGAACGAAAAAACCTTCAGCTCCTTGCCGGACTTAATCATATTGGTAAGCCGTGCTTTTCCTCGTGTCTTATTCGACTGGCTGATTTCCTGCTTCAGCACGGAAGCTAACAGAATAGCGATATTCTTCGCCGCCGAGCCTGTGAGCCGGACAGCCACTTCAAATCCTTCAAGCGACAGCCTGACGATTTGTTCTGCTGCGTCACCGCCGTTGTTCATAGTTTCGGGACTCCTTTCTTTGAGATTTTTCTTCCTCTGCCTTGACTTGCGAAAGGGTATCGGCAATTACGCCTGACCGCTTCGCAATCCCGTCGCAGAGCTTTACTTCTTTGCGAAGCTCTTTCAAGCGTTCGGAGATTGCAGAGATTTTCGCCTTTGCCGCCGACAGCCGTTCATCTGATATATCTACCTTTCGTATTTCATTTCGGAGATGTGTTCTGTCGGCGGTAAAGGTTTTGATTTCGTCCTCAACCGACCGCTTATATGAAAAGAGCTGCTCGTCCGTACCGATCTGGTGCTTGCCGAGCAGCGTTACCTGTTTGGTGAGTTCGTCCATCTTCATCAAATCATCTTTGAGAAGATAGTGAAGTCTCGCCGTATTCTGTTGTTTCTGATTGTGCTTCGGAAGGTAGCCGAGCCGATAGCAATAGTATAGATACAAGCCGTAAAGCCCGCCGACCTTTTGGATTTTATGTTCTCTTGTGGGCAGGCGGTACTGCCGGACAATATAGGTCTTTGGCTGGAACGGCTTGAACACGATATTATCCCGGTTGGCAATAAGCCGTTCAAGGATTTTCTCTTTGGTGTATTCCTCGCCGAGCCGGTAAGTCCGTATCGGCTTTTCGCTGCCTTTGGGCGTGACCGTCGCATACTTACGATTAGGACTAAAATTCGAGTGATAGCCCATCACGCTCAGCTCATATTGGAACTGCCGCAGGTTGCGGCTCATCGCAATCGCCTCGTCAATCGCTTTTTTTGCGTTGTTGTATCGGGTAGGCATACCCGCCTCGTCCTTCATCGTAAGATAGGCGGGCGATCTGTGCAGCTCCGGCTTTTCTACAATGGACAGCTTATGTTCCAAGCATATCTCATCGGCGATATGGCGGAAGTAGTACCAAGACTTTTCTTTGTCTTTCAGCCGCTTCCCATCTACAAAGGAAACGGAGTTGATGACAAAATGGCAGTGGAGATGTTTGGTGTTCAGGTGGGTAGTGACGACCACCTGAAACCGCTTGCCCCACATCTTCCTTGCAAACTCCATTCCGATCTGCTGCGCCTGTTCGGGCGTGACCTCGTTTTCCTTAAAGCTCAGATACCCGTGATATGCCTGAATCCCGTCCGTCTTGCCGAACTGCTCCTTTACGGTAATGAACTGGTCACGAGCCATCGCCACATTGCAGTTGATACCGTCGCAGAAAAACTCGTGTTCCGTTTTCTCCTCGTCCTTTGCATAGGCAAGCACATCTTTGAGCGCCTGATAATCTTCGAGCGAATATTCGGGGTTGGCGGTCTTTTCAGGATTGGTCGTATAGTCCAGTACCTGACCGAGCCGGACGCTTACCTTCCAAAGCTTTGTTACTGCCATTTCAGACCGCTTTTTTCAGGGCGCAGAAATTCACGCTCAATCGCCGCCTGAAACTTGTGCCACCTCAGCGCCTCGTTCTTCAGCATTTGCGAATCCACAAAGCCGAGGGCGTTCGCTTTAATGGCGAGCTGATTGATGTTGTTGCCGATAGCGGAAAGCTCCCGCATAGCGTCATAAAATCTCTCGTCCGGTTTTTCTCTCGGCTCATAGCCACGAAGCAGCAGTCGAATCAGCGCCGCTTCGGTCAGACAGGCTTTCTTTGCTTTCTTCTTCAAGTCCTGTGCTTCCTGACGGTCAAACCAAATATGTTTGTCTACATTCCGCTTCCTCATTTCTCATCGTCCTCCTTTCGGGCGGTAGAGCCGCCGTGGATTCGGTTGATCTGCATAAGGCACATTATCGTCACGCCGATAACGCCGCCGAGCAGGAAGCCTATCATAAAGAATAGAAATTCGTGCATAGTCAAAATCCTTTCCTGTATTGGGGTATTAGGGGCAGCCCCTAACGAGCTTTTACTGTTTGAATCCCGTTTGGGGATACAAACAGTCTGCTCGCTAAGCTAACGCAGACCTGTCGGGCTGCCCCGTTTTTCCTGATATTTATCGTTCTTTGTCCGCCCTGTCGGGCTTAAACGGCTCGATCTCAATCCCGTGTACGGTTTCGTGGAATCGCTCAGGATACCGAAAAAGCCGTTTGTATTTCAGTAGTTGTTCGCCTGATAAGCTGCTGTATTTCTCATCGGCGACATTGGAACGGGCAATAAAAAAATCGCTGTGAATGATGTCGGCGACCTCTCTTGAATCTTCCATTAAGAAGCATTTTTCAATTTTCCAACCGTCCTTACCGCCCATTTCGTCCGCCATCAAGCCCTCCATTCTCAGGCACGGATCAACACCGTCCAGAGAAGCGCCGTAGATGGAATAGCCGCCCATACGGGACTGGAACGCCTTGTTGTCCGAGCTTACTTCGTAAGTCCGTTCAAACTCGCTGTACGGTTTTTTGAAGGTATCGGCGGTAAAAATGATATGTGCGGTAAGGTGCTGTCTGTTGTTTTCCGCTTCCCGAAAAAGGGATTTCAGGTCGCTGTAACTCATCTGTGTGCGCTTCGGCGGCTGGTATACCGCCCGATTCATCGGCAGCTTTTCCTGCTTTCCGTCACGATTGCAGACGATAGCGGCGTCATCTTCAAAGGGCATATACTCGTCTAAACCGCCTCCGCCGATCAGCGCTTTCATCGCTTCATAGGTGTTCGGTATCTCTTTCACAACCGGAGATTTGCCGACCGGAACGAGCAGGACAGAGATTTTCTCCTGCTCGGCAAGCGATAGGAAGCGGTCGCTGATCTGCGTCTTTTCCGGCTCAAAATCAACCTTCTGAAAACCGAAGCTGTCGCAAAAGTGGAAGTAGCTTTTTCCGGTATTCCCGTCAATGATCTCCACCACATCGGATACGGACATCGACCGTCCTTTATATCCTGCGGGGTGTTCAAGATTGAAAATCTCATAGAGTTTTTCCAGCGTGAAGCAGTTTACTTCTCCCTCGAACACCTTATCATAGAGGCTGCTGTCGATCTCTGAGCTGCCCTGAAATTTTGGAAAGCTCTCGTAATTCATAAAGGCGATGTGATTGGTATCACGCTTCATATTGATCTGATAAATTCGTACATTCAACGCTCATAGCTCCTTTCTTTGGATTTGTAGATTCCAAGCTGTATGCAGAGAAAATCGTTATAGTCCTTGCCTTTCTTCGGCGGCTCGTCAAAGACCTCATACTTGTTTCTGAGCAGTTCTTTTAAGGTGTGGGCACAGAGCCTTCCCGTTTTATCATTGTCCAAGTGCAAATGAATCGTCTTGATAAGCGGATTTTTCTCAAGGAAAACGGAAAGCGCAATCGGAATTTTGCTGTCTTTGCTCTCTTTCTTCGGCTGATACACGCCCGAAAGGGAGAGCAGATTTTCCGCTTTGTAGTCCTTACCCTGAACTTTCAGCAAAGTGGCATAGGACAGCAAATCAATGGCGGCTTCAAACAAATGCACCGACTGGCAAGGCTCTTTTGCAAGCAGGCGAAATGAATATTGCTTGTCGCTTCCGTATGCGTCTCCCTTAAAGGTACTGTTTCCTAAACCACGGTAGGCGGCATACTTTGGCGTCCCTGTTTCGTCCTTCCCGACAAAAACCGCATTATGATAGCGCCCGTTGCTTTCAAAAATTACACCGTCCGCAATACAATCCTGAATAATCTGATAGTCAATGCCACGATCAAAAAGATACTGCATTACCCGTTTGCTGTCTTGATATTTTTCCGGCAAACGCAGTACCTTCGGCTCATTTTTTTCTTCCTTTTTCGGTGGCGGCGTCCACTTTTCCAGTTCTTTTCCCATAAGGATTTCCACTGCGTCCATAAAAGAATAGTTCCTGACTTTTATCAGATAGTCAAGCGCAGTATAGCCGCCGAAACCTTGCGACCACCAAAACCATTTGCCGTTTGAAATCTTTAAGCTGTCGTGGTCAACGGTACGATATACATTTCTCGTTCCCTTGACTTGTTCAACATTATCCGGCTCCATCCTTCTTAGATAAGTTAAAAGGTCGATCTGCCGAGCCTGTTCGACCACTTCCGACGGGATATATGGCATATCAAATCTTCCTTTCCCTGAGAAGCTCAGCGACTTTCTCAATGGAATCTTCCATATCTTCAACTTCGGCGTTCATCAGCCATTCGTCCCAAGACAGCTCCAAGACATTTTTCGTTTTCATAAGGGAGCTTACCATTTCAGGCGGAAGCTCCGTATTCTCCACATAGTCGTACAGCTCGCACATAAAGGCAAACTGCTTATCGTTTGTGATGATTGTAACCTGCGGCTGGCAGAGATACCGCTTCACATACCGGATCAATTCTCTTTCAAGCTGGCACTGCAACACCAGCATATCCGCACGGACGGTTTTTAATTTGCACACCATTTTTCTCACCTGCTTTCTCTGTTTTTATCCCGTTTGAGTACATCGTTTGCCCTTGTTTCGATGGAATCCCGAACGGTATCCATATGCTCAACCTCTCTGTCCATAAACTCCTTGTAGACATCAGCAAGCGGGCAGGGGGAGCGAAGCAAAGCCTTTGCCTGTTTCGGAGAAAGCTTCAGTTCCTCCATACACACCACAATGTCCTCTCTCATCGTGTACTCATAGGTATGATTCAAAATTTCCTCCGGCGGCTGATTAAGCAGCCAGTCCCTGTATTTGTCCTGCTCGGCTTTCATCTTGTCATAGAGCAGGGCGTTGTAGTCTGTTTCGCTCATAAGCGAACACCTCCTTAAACAAAAATATAGCCGCCTGATTTTTTGTAAAACCAAGCGGCTATGTAAACTTTCACTCTACAATTTTTTTGATTTCCATCCCGTCCATCAGTCCCCGCATATAACAAATGCGGTATTCTTCCAAAACAACATTGTTTTCTGCAAGCAGGTACTGGATTAAAAGCTCACACTCTTCTTCGGTAAGAGCAGATGGCTTTTCCAAATCCAAGACAGCATTGAGTTTCTCGTTTTGATGTTTCAGCTTTGCCGACTTTTCCTTTGCAGCCTTCAATTTCTCATCACGGGAACGGGCTTTAGCGAGTACCTGAGACAGCATACTTTCAAGATCGCTTTCAAACAGTTTGATAGAACAGTTTTCTTCCATCGGGTTTTACCTCTTTTCTTTGTATGATGTCTCATATTATAAAGACAAATCACTGCCCGCACAAGGAAGCCACAGTTCTATTTTTACTGACACAGCAGTTCAGAGAACTTACTATGTAAAGGCGGTATGAGACTTCTCCCATACCGCAAAAGGATTATCGCTCATAGGCTCTTTCCTTTGAAACAGGTACGCTGTCGCCCTCATCCGGCGCACCGTCCACCAGCTCATTTTCCCGCTTGTCTACATTGAGCAAGCCGTTTAAGACATTGAGCCGATTTGTCTTTTCGGTCAGTTCTTCTTCCTTGTCAAACGGTTTTTCAACCTCTGCTTTCGCAGTAGCGAATTGCTGTTCGAGGGTCGAAAGCTCCCTGCTTTTTGCCTCCAGCCGTTCAGGAATTTTCTCAATGGCATTGTCGATTCGGGTAATATTGCCGACAGCGTCCGTACCTAAAGAAACGGAACGGGAAAGGCTGCCCTTGATTTTTACCTGATAGGCTTTCTCAAAGGTATCAAAGGAAAGCTCCAAATCAAAGCCTCTGTACTTGCCGAGAGGGACGGGATCAGGCGAGGTCATCTCTTTGCAGGCGTCAATGATTTTCTGTCCGCCTTCCGCTTTTTCGGAATAAGAAACACCCTTAACCTCTATTCCTACGAAGGTATCGTCAAGAGGTTTCGGGTGTTCTTTTGCAAGAGATCTATCCTTTTCCAGCCCCGCAATCGTCTCTTTTATCCGGGCGATTGTTGTCGGGTAATATTTGATGATTTTGTCCTCCAGCTCATATTTTTCGGAAAGATAATTAGACTTCAAAAGGCGCAGCTTCTGCACCTGAATATCCAAGTCCATTTTCTCCTTGATGTGCGGGTTATCTGCCGCAAGCATTTTGATCTCCGCATAGGAAAGAGCAGTAGCGTCCACATCTTCACAGGAACGCACGGGCGATTTGCTCGTCATAATCTGACTTGCGAACTTCTGCTTGCCCTCAACGAGCTGCCAGCAGTATGCGTCAAAAGTGCCTTCAGTAACATATCGGTACAGACCGACCTTTGGGTTTTCGTTGCCCTGCCGCACCGTTCTTCCGGCTCGCTGCTCCAGATCGGCAGGTCGCCACGGACAGTCAAGGTCGTGGGAAGCAATGATCTTGTTCTGCACATTCGTCCCCGCACCCATTTTCTGTGTACTGCCCATCAGGATTCGCACTTCGCCACGGCGTACCTTTTTGAACAGCTCCTGCTTCTTTGTTTCGGTATCCGCCTCGTGGATAAACTTAATTTCCGATTCGGGAATACCACGCTCGATCAGCTTCTGTCGTATGTCCGTGTAGACGGAAAATTCGCCTGCGCCCTTTGGAGTGGAGAGGTCGCAAAATAGAAGCTGCGTCAGCCTTTTATCGCTGTTTTCCTCCCATATACGGAACACCTCATTCACACAGGCGTTGACTTTACTGCCTTCTTCATCGGGCAGCATTGGATTCATCATTCGCTGGTCAAGGGCGAGCTTCCGCCCGTCGTTCGTAACTTTCAGCATATTATCTACGCTGGAATCCACATTGCCGCCCCTTATCTTTTCGGCTCGTTCGCCGAGAGAAGCAACCATTTCCTTCTGCACCTGCGACGGCTTCACGGCGATATTGTGATCCTCCACTTCCGGTACGGGAAGATTGAGCATATCCGCCGTTTTGATGTCCGCCACCTGTTTGAACATCGCCATCAGTTCGGGCAGGTTATTGAATTTCGCAAAGCGTGTTTTCGCTCGGTATCCTGTTCCTTCTGGTGTAAGCTCGACTGCCGTGACCGTCTCGCCGAACATCGACGCCCAAGCGTCAAAGTGCTGCAAATCGTGTTCTTGCAGCGTCCGGTACTGCAAATACCGCTGTATGGTATACAGTTCAACCATACTGTTTGAAATCGGCGTACCCGTCGCAAACACAACGCCACGCCCTCCGGTAATCTCATCAAGGTAACGGCATTTCATAAAAAGGTCGGAAGATTTCTGCGCCTCCGTCTGAGCGATACCGCCCACATTCCTCATTTTGGTGTAAAGATACAGATTCTTGTAATAATGACTTTCATCTATGAAAAGCCTGTCTATACCGAGTTCTTCAAAGGTTACGACATCATCCTTTCTTGATTGATCATTCAGCTTTTCCAGTTTCGTTTGCAGGGATTTTTTCGTCTTTTCAAGCTGCTTGACCGAAAAACGGTCGCCACGGTTTCGCTTTATATCCGCAATCCCTTCGATAATATCGTCAAGCTGCTGCTGTAAAACAGCCCTCTGCCGTTCAATCGAAATCGGGATTTTTTCAAACTGCGAGTGACCGATAATCACGGCGTCATAATCGCCCGTGGCAATCCTGCCGCAGAAGCGTTTTCGGTTTTTCATTTCAAAGTCTTTTTTGGTAGCGACCAAGATATTCGCCGCAGGATAGAGCTGCAAGAACTCCGCCGCCCACTGCTCCGTCAAATGATTCGGCACGACAAAAAGGGATTTATTGCAAAGTCCGAGCCGCTTGGATTCCATAGCGGCGGCAGTCATTTCAAAGGTCTTGCCTGCGCCCACGGCGTGTGCTAAAAGGGTGTTGCCGCCGTAAAGGATATGAGCGACCGCATTTTTCTGATGTTCCCGAAGCTCAATTTCGGGATTCATACCACTGAAAATGATATGGCTTCCGTCATACTCACGGGGACGGATACTGTTGAACTTGTCGTTATACAGCCGCACCAGCTTTTCCCGTCTTGCGGGATCACGCCATACCCAATCCTGAAAGCCCTGCTTGATAAGCTCCTGCTTAGACTGGGCGATAGCCGTTTCCTTTTTATTGAGGACAGCTTTCTTTTTACCCTCATCATCTTCGATATAGTCAAAAACACGCACATCTTTCATATTGAGCGTATCTTCAATAATCTTGTAGGCGTTTACCCGCTTTGTGCCATAGGTATTATAGGCTTTCAGGTTCCCACGGTCATAGGATTTTCCCTCCACATTCCATTCGCCCGTCAGCTTTGAGTAATGGACTTTGATATTCCACTGTGCATATCTGGGCGTATCCAAAAACTCATACATAAACTGCTGTGCGATTTCTTCCGGCAGCCAAGTCGTGCCGAGCTGCACGAAAATCTCACTGGCAGTCAGGTCTTTCGGCTGTACCTTTTCCAGCGCTTCCACATTGATTTTGTAATCTTCGGGGTAGACCTCTGCGGATTTTTTCGCCCAAGCGAGCTTTTCCCGCACATTGCCGGAAAGATATTCGTCCGCCATCAGGTACTTTCGCTCGGTGCTGTTTCCGTAGCCGTACATCGGGTTTAGGAAGATAACGCCCTTTAATTCCTCATAGATTTCCTGCTCGGTTTTGCCCGTAAGGGAACACATATATTCCATATCCACTTGAGCCTTTTCGCCCATAGATACGGCAAGCGCTTCGCTGGCGGTATCCACCGAGGTAACAGGGGTGTGCGGTTTTATCGTCCGCTTCGTGAACATATCCGCCTTGCGTTCAAGCTCCCCATTCTCATCAAGCACCTCCAGTGCGGAAAGCAGGGCAAAGGAGCTGTCCTGCGAAAATGCGGATACATTCGCACGGGAATTAATCAGCCCGTACTTCTTGGAAAAGTTATCGTAAAGCGCATTTAGCTTCTGCTGTTCCTTTTCGACTTCATAATCGGGATAGTCTGCGGTCTGCATTTCAATCAGGCTGCGAACGCTGTCCCGTATGGCAATCATACCCTTGATCCGGTTTTCAGCCGTAGCGGAACACTCCACCGGAGTCATTCGGGAATTTTCACGGTAATAGATTTTATCGTCCACAACCGTATAGGAAAAGTTGCGGACTTCGGGATTGGCGGGAATGGAGTTATCTTCTTCGGTCAGTTCCTCGTCCACTTCGTAATCCGTGATCTCTGCGTGGATATTGGAAATGGCTTCGTCCAAAAGCTCGGCAAGGTCAGCGTTTTCATAAGGGATAACGGTATCTTCCTCGCCGAATCTGCCGGACACGGTTTTCCATTCGCCAAGTACCATTTCGGGATGATCGACAAAGTAGGCGTTCATCTTCACGCCGTTTTCATCGGTGTTCAGGTGTACCCATTCCGGCTCAAGGTCAATAAGTCTGTCTCGCTTCTGTAATATCAAAATATCCGAAACGACCTCTGTTCCGGCGTTTCCCTTAAAGGTGTTATTCGGCAGGCGAATAGCGCCGAGCAGGTCGGCTCGCTGTGCGATATATTTCCGCACGGCGGGATTTTCCTTATCCATTGTGCCTTTGCTCGTGATAAGCGCCATCACGCCGCCCGGTCTGAGCTTATCTAAGGATTTCGCAAAAAAGTAGTCGTGGATTAAAAAGTTATGCTTGTTATACCTCCTGTCATTCACTCGAATATCGCCGAAAGGCACATTTCCGATCACAGCGTCAAAAAAGCTGTCGGGGATATTTGCTTCCTCAAACGGCTGCGCCGCTATCGAGGTTTTCTGATAAAGCTGCTGTGCGATACCCGCCGAAATCTTATCAATCTCCACGCCGTAGATTTTGCTGTCCTGCATAGACTGGGGCAGCATACCGATAAAGTTGCCGATACCGCAGGAAGGCTCTAAGATATTGCCCTCCTTAAATCCCATCTGCTCCATTGCCTTGTAGATCGAGGAAATGACAACGGGCGGAGTATAGAAAGCGGTCAGGGTGCTTGCCCTTGCGCTTTCATACTCATCGGGAGAAAGAGCGGTATAAAGCTCGATAAACTCGTCCGCCCACGAGGAGTTGTTCTCGTCAAAGGCTTCGGGGATACCGCCCCAGCCGACATACTGCGAAAGGATTTCCTGTTCTTCGGGTGTTGCAAAGCGGTTGTCAAACTCACATTCCTTCAGCACCCTGATTGCCTCCATATTCCTGCGGAAGCGTTCTTTTTTGCCTGCCTCCGGCACTTCGTGAGAAGCAAGGTCAAAGGTGTGCCGTTCGGACAACGGGATTTCAGGGTGCAGATCAAAGGTCTGTACCCGTGAGCGCTTCGGCTGGCTGAAAGCAGGCGTGAATGGCTCGGCTTCATTTTGCTCAGGCTGCTTAGCAGATGTGTCCTGCTTTGCCCGTTCCACATAAAGCCATTCGGCAGCTTCCTTTTCGGAAACAGATTTCTTGACCTGCTCCAAGTAGTCGTTTGCCTGCCACTCGCTCTTAAACTCCTCGCTGACGCCTTCATCGTCGATATAGATCGCTTCCGTCAAATCGTCCCAAATGGCATAGCCATCATCGGTTTCAATGACGAAAAATCTTTCGTCGGGCGGAAGCGTATTTTCTCCTGCAATCTGCTCCGCTTGCCTGAGCATTTCATCTGCCCTGTCGTTTGCAAGATAGGGCGAATCAATGATTTCTACACCTTTCGGTTGTGGATCAAGCTCGCTGATAAAATTTTGCGGTATGGTGTTCCCATCTTTATCCTTATAGAAAACGACAGTAAAAGGAACACCGTAGTAATTTTCTTCCTTTATATCCTTTTCCAACTGATAGGGGCTGGTGTATTCAACGCTTTCCCGCACCGTCCCGTCCGTGTGCAGATAGTCGATCCTGCCGACCGGCTTCGACTGCACCGGATCTTCCTTATTGGTCGATACGATGTTTCGGGTGCTGCGCTCTCCGTTTTCAAGGGAAGAAACAACTACATCAAAGCCACGGTCAAGAAGCATATTGACATAAGTTTCCAAGTGGTTTGCCGGAAAGCCGCACATCTGTATCCGCTGATTGCCGCCGATAGAACGGGAAGCAAGATTCAGCTCCAGCGCTTCGCTTACGGTCTGTGCGTCCGCACCGTAGGCTTCAAAGAAATCGCCCATCTGATACAGCACGAGGCTGTCGGGATTAGCACTCTTAATTTCGCTGTACTGACGATAAGTGTCCGTAAAGCTGCTGCGCTCGTTCTGCTGAACAAGCCGCATAAAGCTGTCCTTTTGCTCCAAACGGGGCTGCGGATTTTGCACAGAGCGATCCATCAACTCCACATTCCAGTCATCTACCCGTGTGATTTCAAAAGGCTTTCCGTCCAAATACACTCTGTCTCCGACTTTATAAGCGGCAGAAAACAACGCTTTTTGCTGTTCCCGTGCCGCCGCCTGCTCAATCCTTGACACTACATCATCGGGCAGTCCGTCCACATAGTAGCGGATTTCGCCCTCGCTGCTGATATGAGCAATCGTTTGGTAATCGCCGTTTTCCTCAACGGCTCTGTTCCAGACGGTAAGACCGTTTCCGAGATACCCCATACCAATGTCAAAGGCAGGCGCTTCAGCCGAATCAGCTTTTTCCTCCGGCTGAAGGTAATCGCCGAGTCCTTCGCTTCGGACAGCCTGAATATAATCGTCTTGCAGGATAGTGTCGGGCGTGATAACTGCCAAAACCTTGTTTTCCATATCCTCCTCAAAAGAGTAGGACGGGCTTAGATCACGGGGTGTAACATAAAACTTTTTAATATCCCCGTCGTAGCTCTGAACAGCCTGCTGGAACTTTCTTAAATCCCCAGCAGTAAAAATCTCTTGCGTTACCCAATACATCTCATTGCCGTTTACCAAATCGGTTTCCTTGAAACGCATATGGTGGGGAATGAGCTTTTCAAACTCGATAGAATTGAAACGAGGCTGCTGCTCTGCAACCGCCGCCTGATTCATTACCTTCAGGTGGTCATTCATCGGATTTTCCCGTACCCTGCAGTCAAACTCATCCCGTTCCAATTCCTTTTGGAACAACGGATACTGCATATCGTGAAGAACGACACGCTTATCATCAAAGGCAAGGATTTCATATTCGTCAGCGCCCATATACACTGTATCGCCGAGATGATAGGCATACTGCGCCTCCTGCTGCGGCTCGCTTTCAGCCGCCTGCACCGATTCCTGCTTGGGCGGAGCAGAGGAGAGGATTTCACGGTTTTTCTGTTCTTCGGCAAGTTCGGCTCGGCGTTCCTCCTGCTTTTCAAGCCACTGCGGGTAAATCTCTTTTTCCTTTGGATTGAGATAACGGTCGAGGCGTATCAGTTCGGCAATCCGCTTCTCTACCTGATTCCAATTCAGCCGGATATGCGGCTTATCGTCCCCAATGCCTTTTGAGATCAAAATGCCTTTCCCGTCGTGCTGCTCGTCAATGCCTGCGCCGACAATAACAGGATAAGCGCCGCCCCAACCGTATTCGTCTTTCAGAAAATCGGCGTTTTCCTTTGTGGACAAGCTTTTTTCAAACTGCTCATAGATACGGAACTTTCCCTCAGATATGCCGCTCCCATGGGTGAGAACAGCGTCAATGATCTCCTGAGAAAAAGAAAAAGCAGAGGTTTTTTCCTCTGCCTGCATATCCAAAAAGTTCAGTTGTCCATCTACGGAAGGTAACGGCTTCATCGTATCCTGCAATTCGCCGAGCAGCCGCATTGCTTCAAAATGCTGTGCGATTACGCCCCAATCATAGAAGCTCTGCTTTGTGCGGGACAGATAGCTACCCTCCCAAAGCTGAAGCACATTCTGCCAAGTTTTGTACCCGACTCGCCGCCCGTCGCTCAAAATCAGTTCAGTATAATCGTTATTGAAAATACCCTTGATATATTCGGTACGGGCGGCGTTATCGGGATTGCTTTCATAGAAAGCACGAATTTCCTCTTTCGAGGCTTTCAGGTGGGGCGTTGTACCGAGGATTTCACGAATGGTATCGTCCCCGCCGAAAAACGGCAGGCTCTTGTCCTCGTTGCTTCGGTCGTAATAATCTAAGCGAAGATGATCTCCGCTTTCACGATCTCCTGCACTCTGTTCCTCAGATTGTTCATTCCCTGTACCCACTTCATCATATCCGCCGCTTTCAGGCTCTCGGTCAAGCCCTCCTGCGCCGCCATCTGCTTCATCAGGGTTTCTTCCAGCTTCATCGCTGTCTGCTCTGTTTCCGCCAAATGCTGTGTCAGGGTGCAGCTCGTTAGAAGATTGTAGTACCGGATTTTGTGGTGTTCCCTGAGAAATTTCCGTCTCATCTGAGCGTACCTGCCCAAAGTCACTTCCGGCTGCTTGGGCATTGTCAAGTCGGGAAGATTGTAATCGCCCTGCATTGTGTATGTCAGCTCGTTCATTTTCAAAGCTCCTTTCGCTTTTATTTTCAGCCTTATTGTATTCCGGTTTCTCTCTGTCCGCAATGATGCGATTTTGCCTTTCAAGGGCAAGGACGGTACGGGAGATTTCCCCAAGCCCCATCTCCGCAATATCGCTTGACGCAATACCGAGGGCGTTTAAGGCTTCCGGCGTATTGAAATTTGTAATGACAGAGAAATCCTCCGCTTCAAAAAACGGCTCGGTATCTATCCCAAGCCTTGTCATCATCATATATGCCACGCTGTTTGTTACCGCCTTCTTATACATAGCGGTAATCATATCCTCCGAAAGACCGTAGAGGAAGCTGTCATCTGCGGCATACATCAGATCGCCCAAATAGTCGGGGATATTATCCTCCACGGCGTTTTTAGCGGCGCTCAGCACAGCGTCCGCAAGGCTTTCCCTGTTTTCCAGCTCGCCGAAGGTGTTTTCAAGGGATTCGATCACATCGTCCGTATATTCCGGCTTCATCTCCCAAATCGGGACGGGGCGGGAGTAGCGGCTTGCGTGGGTATCGGAAATATCGAAGTAATGGGTTAAGCGCTGCCTGCTCCGGTCGGCGTCCTCAAATACGGCGATACCCTTTGCGCCACGGTTTACCCAACGCCCGAATTTGTCGTTCCAGCGCTCGATCTCCAGCACTGCCGTTGCGTCCGGTCTTTGGGCGTAGATGAGAAGCTGCTCGTCAAAGCGCAGACGATAGTTCCGGCAGGCGCAGCGCAAAAAGGCTTGCCAGTTCTGAACATCGGACACAACAGCGTGTGCGGTACGGCGGTACAGCTCGGAAATCAGGTCGTACTTTCGTGCCATCGGTTATGCACCTCCTATCTTTCATAGTCTTTCTGTTTCGGTCTTACGGGGATACCGTTTTTATCATAGCTTTTCGGATCGGCGGCAGGGGTATCCCAACCAAACATTGAACCTGCCTTCATCGCCTCTGCCTGACCTTTTGACAAGCCGAGCTTTTTGTTCATCTCATTCACAAGGGCGTTTGTTTCACTGGGCTTGCCGCCCTGAATATCCGTGCGGTAAAATCCGCTTTCGCCCTTTTTGACAATGCCGACGCAGTTTTCCGTCTGCACGAACACATAGCACTGCTCCGGCAGAGAAGAACGGAGCGGAATCACGGTATTGCCGTTTTGCTCCATCCGCTCGGCAAACTCGCAGATATGGTAGAGGTTGCTGCCAACCTCTAAATGATAGTCGTCAATATATCGGCAGGTGCGGTCAAGCTGTTCCCCGTCGCTTAAAGTGATCCTGATTTTATCTCCATCGGGGATTTTGAATTTTTCTTTGTAATCCGGCGTGATAAAGCGGATTCCACGGCTCGCCTTTTCCATATGGCGGTCAAGCCATTCCCGCACATAGCAGTAGCAGTAAAAATTGTAGTCCCCACGGGCAGGATTACACCGTATCAAGAAGCTGTGTTTTTCGGTATCGGCACGGAAACCGTACTCGGTCGTATAGTTGCCCTGAAAGGCGCTGACGGGATATTTCCCCGCATACTGCGCCATAGCCGTGCGGCTCTTTAACAGTCCGTATTCTTCGGAACGCAGGGCGTTGATAACCTCGTCCAGAGCGCTTTTGAACTCATCTGTTTTCAAATCCCGCCTGTGATCAAACCAAGAGGAAAAGAACTCTTTGCCGCCTGCGCCGAAATCGCCACGCAGATAACCGATACTTCCGGTCTGTCCCTCGATCTGCGTACTTTGCCTGTAAGTGTATTTTTGTTCGTCCGTATGAAGCGGTCGGATTTTCATTTTCTCACCTCGCTTGCTCCATTGCTGTTCTTTGTTTCGGTATATGAAAGCCGTAAACTGCGGCTATTTCATCTCCGAGCCGTTTTGTTACCCTTGTTATATCTGCCCTTGTCGCTTTGCCGTAATAGATTTTTTCCTGTAAGCGTTCAATCTGTTCCGGCGAGGCAGTATCCTTAAACACACGGTACAGATAGTGATTTGTCCCGTCGTGATGAACAGCGTCGGCACGAAGGTCGCCGTACCGATCTACATACCACTCGGTCATATCCGTATCAGAATAAAGGCAATCTTTAATATTGCCGGAATCAATCATCTTGTATCCCATCACTCTGCCGTTCCATCTGCCGATGTCGCCGATGACAATAATCGGCTGAGCAAGCTGGACATTAAGATTTTCCCGTTCATCGGAAAGATACTCGCCATTGGTTTCAACCATATATTCGTACAGCCCGTGTTCGTCATTCGGATTCCCGTCGATTTCATTGATTTCAAGGAAATCCTTATAGCTGTCACGCCAATCATCAGGGTTGAGATTCATATCGCTCCAGATAATATGCTTATCCACCGTTCTGTTCTGACTTTTGCTCATCATCCGCACCTCCCAAATAGGAAAAGAGCCTGTTTTTTGCGATCTGCTCCTGAAGCTCTGTAATAACCGTCATATCGGAAACGGATATATCGGGGATTTTCAAAATACTTTGCAGGCTCAGCGCCTTCAAATCCTTTTCGGTTTTACAGCCGGAATCATAGAGCTTCGCCAGCACCTTTGCTTTCTGCTGCAAAGCGGTGTTTGTGCTTTTCTTAGCTGCCATTTTCTTTTACCTCCCATCTTAGCTTTTAGCGTAGTCGGAATAGACACGCTGCATTTTGTGCCTTGCCCTGCGTACTTCGGGGGAACAGCCGAGTTCAGGATATTTCGCCTGAATCTTCTGCCTTGTCCTTCGGATACTCTCAAAGCAGGGGATACCGTAAGCCTTGTAATTGCTCATCACATCTTCAAAGCTGAAATGGCTGATACCGTGGGTATCATAGATACACGCCTTGCTGATAAGCAGGTACAGCTTCATATCGTCATTTCGTGCTTCGGGGTGTTCCTTTAACACCGCAAGCACTCGGTTTTCAATCGTTTTCAGGTTTCTCATTATAAGCCTCCCAAAATAGAAGAAGGGGCGGAGTTTTTAAGCCCCGCCCCCGCAGAAGTTCTTACTTTTTCTTTCTGTTACGGATCTGCAAAAAGATAAAGCCGCCCACGATAAAGACGACCAAAGCAATTCCGATGATCGCTTTCAGTTCCATCAGTTACCCTCCTTTTTCTTCTTTTTCTTAAATCCGAGAATACCGCAGGCTGCTATGCCGGCTGCCGACACACCCGCAAGGACAAGCCAAAGACCGAGCTTGCTGTCATCTCCGGTTTTCGGCGTATCTCTCAGCTCGTTGTGCATTTCAACGACCGTGGTAGAGCCTGTCTGTACCGCAGCCTCCTTGTCGGCAGGCAGGATATACATAGCGGAAGCCGAATTGTTCACTTCGGAAATCTTGTACTCGCCGATCCGCAGTCCTTCAAGGAAAATCTCGCCGTTTTCGTCTGTTTCAAGGGTAACATCATAGCCGTTTGCTCCGGTAATGCGGAAAGCGAAGCCTTCCACCTTTCCGTCAGACGATGTTTTTACGATTTTCAGGTTTCCACGCATAGGCTCGTTTGCGAAGCCTTTGCCCTCCGTGTTTTCCACCTGATAGGTCTTACCGTCCGTGTCGATGAATACCTCGTACACACCCTCGTCACGGATATACGAATCCGGGCTTGCTGATTCCAAAATGAAGTAGCGCCCATAGAGCAGATCGTTCATTTCATACTGCCCGATTTCCTTTTCGGTCAGTGTGCCGATCAGCTCGTCCTCGCTGTCCAGCTCGCCGTTATCGTTGGAGTCCTTATAGACCTCAAATACAGCGCCCGTCAGCTTCGTATCGGTATATTCAGCGTCCACCTTCGTAAGAGCGATGTTGCCACGCACCAGCTTATTGACGATTTCAATCTCAACGACCTGCTCATTCTCTGAGATGTTCACATCATAGACCGTTTCGTCAAGCACGAATCCGGTCGGCTGCTTGATCTCACGGATATACCAGCTTCCGTAAGGCACATTCTCAAAGGAGAAGCTGCCATCGTCGCCGGATACGACGGTCATCAGGGCATTTTCTTCGGTAAATTCCACATCATCGCTCTTAAACAGACCAATGAGCGCACCGCCGAGTCCCTCGCCGTTCTCGTCCACCTTTTTGCCGGACACCGAGCCATAAATCAGCTTGTTTTCCATCGGCTCTCCGTCATTTACGGCAATCACAACCGTTGCGGCTTCCTGTCCCGCATACTCAAATACAACGGGATATTTTTCGCCGCTGAGCTGATAATGCTCGTCCGTCGCAAGCTCTTTTACATAATAGCTGCCCAAAGGTAGGTCAGTCCCTACGGTCGCTCTGCCGTTTTCATCAAGCGTGATGATTTCAAGCAGACCGTCTTTCGGAATGGAAGTGCCGCTTGCGGACACAAGCTCCTCATCGGCGAACAAGCCGAAGCTGATATTTTTGATTTCTCCGTTATTGCCGATACCGAACAGCTCGTTTGTCTCCAGCGCTTTTTCAAGGCTGACCTCAACCTTCTGCCGTTCATTGACAAAGGAAGTCGCCGTTTCGGTCACGGCTACATCCTGTCCGGCGTAAATGAGTTCTACGGTATGGACTTCACTGCTCAGCACCATTCCATAGCCTGCCTTGACCTCTTTTACCTCATATTTTCCGAGATAGAGTTCCTTGCTTTTTGCAAAGCCGGTTTCATCGGTCGTAACCGTATCGACCAGCTCGCCCTTGCTGTACCTCAGCGTACCGTCTGGCGTTACCACATCTTCGGCGGCACGGATTTCATAAACGGTATCGGGAAGCCCCTGTGTTTCATAGATCGGTTGATAGATAACGGGAAGCTCCTGCCCGTTTTCATCTGTCCCGCCGCTTACCAAAACGCCGAAGAATACCTCGCCCGTCTTTTCAATGCTGATCGTGCCTTTCTGCGGCATATTGGTCTTTTCAACTTTAATCACTGTTACCCCGCTTTCCTCAGAAGAATTTTCTTCCGTTACATCAAAATAGACGGGTGTGGAATCAAGGACATATCCATAAGGACTCTGTACCTCAACGATAGAGTAGCCCTGACCGTATGGCAGCTTTTCCGGCGTTACGAGCGAGCCGTTAGCGTCGGTATAGAAAGTGTCAACGGTTGTCGGGGTAGGATAGGTAAACTCCATCGTGATGAGATTGCCGGACGAATCATAAATCTGGAATCCTGCACCCGCATAGGGAATGGTCTTGCCCGTTTCTGCGTCCACCTTGACTACTTGGATATAGCTTTCAAAATTGCTGTTGTTAATCAAATAGCGGTAAGTCTGGGCGTCCTTTGCGATGAACACATCAAAATCATCCATCAGCTCCCTGCCTTCCCAACCGGATACCTGATGGACGGTATATGTGCCGTAAGGCATATCCTTTGTCTGTGCAAAGCCGTTCTCATCGCAGATGAGCGTATCACGCTCGGATTCCTTTGCGTTCGCAAAAGAGCCTGCGGATTTGAGATACACTTCAAAAACTGCGCCTTCTTCGGGCGTTTCAATCTGCGTCTCGCCATCGTCCGTATGTTTGATAATGGCGATATTGCCCTTGATGACCTGTTCCGTTACATCATTTGCGGTCTGGTTATGCTCAATGGTATAAAGCTCCGGCTCTGCGCCGACCTTATGGACGGTCGGATCGAGCAAATAGCCCTCACTCGGCTCCAGTTCCTTGATTGTCCAGTCCGCACCGCAGATATATTCTTTTGTGGTAAACTGACCGTTTTCATCGGTATAGTATTCATCAATGAGCTGTTCGCCCTTGAAAATCCCGTATTTTGCTCCCGCAAGAGAGGCGTTTCCCTGAGCCGTTCCCGTCTCAGCGTCGCTCTTGGTCACGGTAACGGTAAACTTCTTCAGGATATTCGTGAAATTGCGGGTAGTGACCTCGTTCCACTTGACGGGTGCGCTCTGATCTTCGGGAATGACATAACGGATTGCTGTATCCACTTCCTCAATGGTGTACGGCGTTGTGCCGCTGATCAGCACATCTTCAAAGGTCGCCACACCGTTTTTATCCGTAACCGCATACTCGTCCACGGCAATGCCGGAGAGCGAAGTGCCGTAAAGGTGGAAGGTCACGCCCTCATTAAAGTTATCCTCCGAGGATTTGATAACCTCAATATCGCCACGCTTCAGTGTGTTGTTGAAGTTGACGGTCGCAACCTGTCCCGCAACTACGGTTACTCTGCGGGACTCCTGCGGCTCGTATCTGTCATATTCCTGCTCGGTTACGGTATATACTCCCGGCATTAGGTTATCGACCTGAATCTGACCGCCGTTTTCTGTCTTAACGGTTTTATCAATGCCGTTGCCCTGAATACGGAAGGAGATACCGTCCACCTTTCCGTCCTCGCTGGTTTTCACAATCTTCGCCGAGCCGTAGGAAACCTTTAATTTAAGAAATCCTTTGACCGGATCATTGACCGTCTGAGCGTAGGTTACGGTATCCTGCACACCGCCGTTTGGTCCATAGATACCGTCCGTCCAAGTGATAACGCCTTTTCTCTGCGCCGTTTTCTCTGCGGTAATCGTCAGCCCGTCGCTCGGCGCTTTCTCGGCAGTAATCGTCAGCTTGTTTCCGCTTACGGAGAACTGAACGCCCGAATCATTGGACGAAAACTTATATCCCGAAAGGACATTGTTGCTGTCCGTCAGCGTAACCGTGTACTTAGAGCCATCCCATTCAAGCTCGATTTCCTGTGCGCTCCCCGGCGTTTTGGTAAGGAAGCTCGGCAGCTTGGAATGCTTCTGCACACTTGCCGCCATTGAGTTGTAGTAGCTCATAATCTTGTCATAAAGAGGGTGGCTGCGGCTAATCTGATCCATAACAGCGTCCTTGCCGCCTGTGCTGACCTTGTTAAAGTTTTCATCACGCTCGCCGATGACGGTTTCCCAAATGAGAAGCTGTGTAGCGACTGCGTGAGCCAGCTTATCGCCGCCCTCGTTCTGAGAACGCCACGAGGTTGAGATTGTTCCCGTATAGCCGTACTGGAAGATACGACCAATGAACAGCTTAATATCGTCAGGAGAAATGGTACTGTTATAGGACGAAGGGTAGTTGTCCCAAAAATCCTCGCCCTTTTTGGTAAAGCTGTCTCCGGTCTGCTGCGAGACGCCGATCTCAATGCAGTAGCAGATATTTCCATTGTACGATCCCATCGCACGGACGGTTGTATAACGGGAAGTGCCTGTTTTCCAGCCGTTCATAAGGCTCAGGTTGCTGTGTCCCCATTCGGCGTTGTAATTCGAGTCCCCGTCACGGGGGAACGAAACGAGATATACATCATCGGTTTCTTCGGCGGCATAAGCTGTCGTACCAATCCCCACAAGGGAAGTCACGCACATCAGAGCCGCAAGAAACAACGACATAATGCGTTTTGGTTTCTTAATTTTCATCTGAAATCCTCCTTGAAATGAAAAAACGCACCGTTTTTTCGGTGCGTCCTCAAAATGGAATATTAAATTTAAGCGTAGCCGATATAGATGTCGTAGATTCCGTCAGAGATTTCCTCCGCCCAAATCCATACGGCTGTAATTTCTTCGTCAGCCTTGTACCGATCCAAGCGGCTGTGAATATCTCTTTCAAGATATTTGCAATGCGCTCCGGCACGGATCGGATTATCCCAACAGTAAACCGCCTCGCTGTCTAACAGAAGCCCCACGCTCTGAGCGTAACCTTTTGCAAAGGAAATCCAGTAGTCAATGTCAAAGTCAGTTTTAGTTTCGCTCGGTGTTTCTTCCGTTTCAGGCGGCGCAGGCGTTTCGCTTTCCTTTGGAATATCCGGCTGCGGTGTGGATACGGAATGTTCGGTCTTATCCGCTTTATCGGGTTGTTCGGCGGGCTGTGCCGCCTGCCCGGTTTCAGAAACAGTCTGAGGCTGTTCGGTGCTGACCGTATCCGTTTCCGTCGTTTCTTCCTGCTTTTCCGGCTTTACTTCCTGCACGGCTTCAGGCGTTGTTTCAACCTCCTTGCTTTCCTTTCCCGCAGGCGCTTCGGATTCAGAGGTGCTTTGAACACTCTCCGAAAAAGAAAACGGCTGCGGCTTATCTTCATTCGGCGGGGCATTGTTGCAGCCTGCAAGCACGATCAGCAAAAGAGCCGTTAAAAAAGCAATCGTTTTTGTTTTCATTGCGCTTCACTCCTTTTCTGCCGCCATTGTAATGCGAAACAGCGTTTCAGGCAAAGGTGTGAAACAAAGGTTAATCTTACATCATAGGGCATACCTCCTGTGCTTTGGAATGGTGCGTTTTCCTGAGATAGATTGAGTTAGGTGAGATAGCTGTAATCAGGAGAGATAGATTTATTCTTTCGGATAGTCAGGTAGTTTCAGGGGTTGGAGTGTGAGGAAGGGGAAGAAGAAAAACACACTCCGCCTTACCTGCTGTCACGCTCGGCACGGTTACGCAAAAACTTGTTGTAATGCTCCAGCGCCTTGCAGACATACTCCTCCGTTTGGTTGATGGGGATATTTTTCGGGATCAGGTTTCGCACCCTGTCCCCACGCAAAACAATCTTCTCACGCTGATTCGGCTTTTCCTCGCTCATAATCGCAGAGATCGCCTCCGTAGTCAGCTTGCCTTCTTCAAAAAACTTTCGCATACGGATTGCCTGATCGTGGGACGGGGTACAGTCGTTTAGGTCGATTTCGTCCACCAAATCCCTCTGGCAGTCCTCGTTCAGATAGGACAGCTCAACGGCGGGGCGCATTTTAATCCTGCCCTCGTCCACAAATTCGAGCAGTTCAGGAACAAGGTTAGTCAAGCGGATATATCGCTGTATTTGCCTTGCACTTTCTCCAACACTATCAGCAAGTTGTTCATCAGAACGAGTACCGATTAAATTTGCGCCCACTGGGCACAGATTTTCTTTACTCGGTCTGCCTGCCTGTCTTTTCATAGCGTCAAGCCGCATTTTATATGCGTGAGCTTTCTCTGAGGGGAGTATCTGCGACCGTTGGAAGTTGCTTTCGACCATTAAAATCGTCGCTTCATCACGGTCGAGGTCTACCACCTCACATCTGAGCGTTTCAAATCCGGCAAGCTCACAAGCCCTTTTTCGCCTGTGTCCTGAAATAAGCTCGTATCTGCCGTCCTCCTTCTGCCTTACGGTAGCGGGAGTAATCACGCCACGCTCTTTGATACTTTCCACGAGCTGAAACATATCCTCATCTTCCCGCACCTGAAACGGGTGGTCGGGAAAATCGTCGATTTCCTCAAGCGGAATATCCCTAATTTTTGACAGCTTCGCTTCATCCCTTTCCTCCTGAGAGGAAAACAGCTCATCGAGCGTGTTCGTGGGCAGCGTGAAGTCGCTCTTTCTGCCTGCCATTGGCTAACACCTCCTTTGTGAAACTGGCGTAAGCCTTAGACACCGGACTGTTCGGCTCATAGGCGTAGATACTTGTCCCTTTAGAAGATACCTCTGCGGCTTTTACGGCTGCCGGAATCATTGATCGATATATCCTGATATGGCTGCCGAAATTTTCCCTGAGCGCTTCTACTGTGCTTTTCGCAAGATTTGTCCTTCCGTCCACAAGCGTCAGAAGAATACCGTCGATTTTCAAATCGGCGTTTGTATGTTTCCTCACTTTCGCAATCGTCCCCAAAAGTTGCGTCATTCCCTTAGCGGGAAGATACTGCGCCTGAACGGGGATAATCACGCTGTCCGCCGCCGTTAGAGCGTTAAAGGTAATCATACCCAAGCTCGGCATACAGTCAATAAGGACATAATCGTACTTGTCTTTTACAAGGCTCAGATAATTCTTCAGGACGCTCTCTCGGCTCATCGCCGTTACAAGCGTCATTTCCAATGAAGATAGGCTGAGATTGGACGGTACAAGGTCTACTTTCTCTTTGTGTTGAAGGATACCGTCAAAGGGATTTTGCTCCTGCTCCGATATGATTGCCTGAAGCTTCTCTGTCAGCGTTACGGAAAGACTGTCGGTATCCCTCCAGCCGAGGCAGGTCGTTAAATCGCCCTGCGGATCAGCGTCAATCAGAAGCACCTTTTTTCCTTGCATAGCAAGTCCAACGCCCAAATTAACCGTAGTCGTGGTCTTGCCCACACCGCCTTTTTGATTGCATACTGCAATCGTCTTGCAGTTTGACATCTCCGGCTTTACCTCCTTTCATAGATTTCACAGCCTGCCTCAATAAGAGGCGGCTATGTAAAGACCGCAGTATTTGTTCTCAACGCCCCCTGCGGAAAGCGATTCGCTTTGTACGGGAAGCGCTAAGGTTACGGTTTGCGAAACCGTATCATAGGAATCTCACCTCTGCCGGGTACTCCGCCAGCTCCGTAGAGAAGTATCATTATCATTCTGACTGTCATTGCCGTTTCAGTAGCAAGCTGAATTTCAGGTCGGGGATTCTCGCTCGTTCTCCGTATATCAATAGGAAAAGTCACGGCGTACCCACCTTCGGGCTATTCATCAGAACTAATGTCCTTAGCGCCTGTCTATTCAATTTTCAAGGTACTTTGAAGGGGGAAATCCCTTGCGGAGAAATAACCCCTTCACTCATTTGGACAAAGGGGGTCAAAATGCACACCCAAAATCGCCCCTTTTGCGAAAAAAATTTAAAAAAAATTTTTTCGACCTTGAAAATTGCCCTAAAAACGCAAAAAAGCCGCCTGCTTCTCCGTAAAGAAACAAGCGGCATAACTACGGTTTTATTTAGATGTATTGGACGGTAATTTTTTTCTTTCGTGCTTTTGTAAATTTGATAAGGACATCATCTACTGCGTCTGTATATCTGCCTTGCGCTATCAGATTATTTTTAAGGGCGATTAACGCCTGCAAAACCTGTCCGTACTCCTCGTCATCAAGATAGATATGAAATTGTCTGTCTTTCATCAAATCGTCTCCTTTATTTTATCTGTCCTTTTCTCCATTCAAAAAACCTCTGCCGGATAAACGCCGTATCCTCATCTTCATTCGAGGTTATGAAAATATGTAAGCTGCGAAACGCTTTTTTGATTTTCATAGCGAAGTCTATTTCGCTGTTTCCTAATGTATAGGGGATTTTAATCAGTTTGATCTCCCGCTTCCGGCACAGATATGCTTTCAAGGTTTCTACATTCTCTGTCCGACTAACCGTTTCAATCGCTGCTTTTTCTTCAGGCAAATAGATTTCAAGCGGTATGCCGATAATCTTATCCGTATCCGTCTGTACCTTTATGCGCTTCTTCGCTGCATAATACATAACTGCCAGCTTCGGAAAAACCGTCAGATAGTCTTTTTCACACACCTTACAGCCTTTTCCTTCAATCGCTCTTTCTGAAATTTTTGCCTTCCACGAGTGTCCGAGTGAACATTTCCACCACACGCTCTGCATTGAGTGCCTTGATATTTTGTTTGGGGAAATATTTTTGTTCTTTTCGTAGTCCCATTCCGAAAGAAGATGTGCGTCCGTCGTTGCTAAATCATTATACCCTGCCATAACCGCCCGATCCGCACAGACAGGGCATACCGTTCCTTTTACACGGGCATAGACAACGGACTGCCATTCATACCCGCACTCTCTGCACTTCCACCAGACATTTCTGCGGGACTTTTCGTTTATCATATCAGGAGTAAGGGGCAGATTCCGGTCTGACCATTCCTGTGCAAGCTGAGGGTGTGTTGTGGCGAAATCATTAAATCCTTTCAGCAGAAGTTGACCGCTGCAATAAGGACACCCGCTTCCGCCTGAACGAGTGGAAATGAGCGTGTTCCATTCGTGACCTTTGCTGCACCGCCACCATACCTTCCGATTTGCAAAGACCGTAACCATATCAGGCTTTAGTGGGTAATTTCTCTCAGACCACTCAGAAGCGATTTGAGGGTGCTGTGAGGCAAGGTCATTGAATCCTACTAAGATTTTATTATGGGAGCAATACGGACAGCCTGTGCCGTTTAACGCCCTGCTCTTAACCGTTGCTGTCCATTCGTGACCATATTTATCCCGCCAGATTACTTTCTTATGAGAGCCTGTCGTTACCATTGTCGGTTTCAGCGGATCATTCTTACTCGACCATTCATCAGCCAGTTCCGGCTTCAGCGTTGCCAAATCATTGACGCCCTCTATCACTCTTGCGCCTGAGCAGATTGGGCAGTTTTCGCCGTTTGAACGAGCCTTAACACTGGTCTTCCATTCGTGACCGCAAGCGCCCTTCCACCATACTTTCTTATTCGAGCCGAAAGTCACGCTGTCCGGTGTCAGCGGTAAATTCCTATCCGACCATTCGGCAATCAATTCGGGATGTACTGCCGCTAAACTGTTACTCATATCAAAACCTCCACTTCCTCTGTGATTAGAGTATATGAAGTTTCGGCTTTTTCTTGTAGTTTGCGAATCTCAGTAAAAATAAAAAAGCCCTTTGAGAAAAGGATTTTTCCTCTCTCAAAGGGCAAGTTGAAAAACTTGAATTTATAAATATCATTTTACATTTTTATATGAAATCATAATATGACTTGGTGCAAATAATACTGACGCAATAATCAATAGCACTGACCTACTAATAATCCCACTAAATAAGAACAACATTGAAGGAATAATAGAAAGTGCTAATGCTCTGAAAACGCTGTTTTTCTTAAAACATATAATCCAAATAGCACAATAAAGCATTACCAATATGGTATCTACAATCAGATATAGTGCAAATGCTTCGTCAGACCACCACCCGAACCAAGTTCCCGGAATATTGATTATCATGAATCCGAAACAACCCAATCTCCCTACTTGTTCTGTGACCTCAACATATTTATTGTTCCACTTATTATCAAATCCATCTTTGCATTTAATCGCAAATACAACATTGGGTATCATAATGACTGCAATAAAAATCAGCCCAAAAACATTAAACCATTCCATATTATCTACCATCACAAACTTCCGATTTGTATTTCATTCAGAAAATGGGCAACTCCGATTGGAATTGCCCACTCATTGCACTAATTATGCGATTTTTAAGGCTCTGCACCGATTTTAGCACCGATTGGTGTAAAATTGGTGTATTTGTGTAAAATCCGAGGTTTTCGGAAAATGAAGTACATCCCGTTTTAGTAGAGCTTTGCGCCTGCCGGAATGTGGTCGTCTACCATCAAAAGATGGAGCTTTTCTTCGCCTTCCTCGTGGTGTACCGCACTGATCAGCATACCGCAGGAGTCAATGCCCATCATCGGTCTTGGCGGCAGGTTGACGATTGCAATACAGGTCTTTCCAACCAGTTCCTCCGGCTCGTAAAAGCTATGAATACCGCTTAAAATCGTGCGTTCCGTGCCTGTTCCATCGTCCAGCGTAAATTTGAGTAGCTTCTTGGACTTTGGTACGGCTTCGCAGGCAAGTACCTTGACTGCTCTGAAATCGGATTTACTGAAGGTTTCAAAGTCCACAAAATCCTTGAACAAAGGCTCAATCTCTACTTTGGAAAAATCTATCTTTTCCGGCTCGGCTTTTGGTGCTTCGGACTCGGTTTTGTTTACACCAATTTCGTCCTTTACACCATTCAAGGGTTTCATTGTGGGGAAAAGTTTTCCCAACAAAACACCTTCATTCGTATTTCTTCAAATCCCTGTAATTACTTAATTCTCTGCAATTCGTATTGATTCATACTTCATCAGAGAAAAAATAAAATTGTTGTCAACTTACTGTCAGCGCAACATATTTGTTGTCAATTTCCGACGCCGAGAACTCTTCTCAAAAGATATCCAATTTTGATAAGTTTTCAAACGATTCCTGTTTTTTACGATCTGTTGCCTCAGCATAGATATCCATCGTTGTTTCAATGTTTCGATGTCCCATAACTGCTTGGATCACCTTTAAATTCGTTTCGTGTTCACAGAGCCTGGTACAGAATGTATGTCTCAGATGATGGCAGGAAAATGACGGAAGAATAATTGGCTCACGCCTTTCTTTTTTTGCGTTTACCACTTCTTCTGCATTGTAGCTACCGCTTATTCGCTTGATGGCTCGATTCACAGATTGCGGATTATGTAGATTCCCGAAACGATTGATAAAAATGAAACCTGTCATACCGTCAATTTCTGTATCACAAAATCCGAACTCTCTCTGCTCCTCACGTTCCATTTGAAACGCATCATAAACCACATCAAGCATCGGAACTGTGCGAATACCAGCTTCCGTCTTTGGCTTCGATATATGCAAGACTGATGTTCTTGAATCACCTACCGGATAATACACTACGCTGTGATTGATACTGATAATGCGTTTTTCATAATCAATATCATCCCAACGGAGTCCTAAGACTTCTCCGATTCTACAACCTGTGCCTAATAATACTGTAAACAATGGCCACCAGTGATAATAGACCGGGTGATTTGCCATATAATCCATAAACGCCCGTTGTTGCTCTATTGTTAACGCATGTCTGACGCCTCTGGACTTACCAGCCTTTTTACTGACCTCTTTCATTACTCCATCCGACGGATTATTTCGAATAATCTCATCACGCACCGCCAGTTGAAATGTAGGATGCAGCAATGTATGAACCGAATCCAGCGTGCCTAATGACAATTCCTCTTCATTAAGCAAATGATAATAAAACTGGAGCACTTCCGAAAATTTGATTTTTGCAATTTTCTTCTTACCAAAGGTATTTCTGATGAAGCGATCATATATGTAGATATAGTTACTACGAGTAGTTTCTCTCAAATCGTTTTTTGCGGATATATAACGATCAAAAGTATCATTTACCGTAGCTTTACCTGAAACATATACATCTAAACCATCTAATTGATCCTTCACCAACTGCTCTTCTTTTTCACGAAGCGTTGCTAAATCCTGCGCGTATATAAACTTACGCCGTCCAAGAGGATCAGTATAAGTGTACATATACCGCTTATCTGATGCTCTCTGCACTTCTCCTTTCCTGAGCGCCCTTCCGCGATCATCTTTTCGTGCCTTTGCCATTTTGTTACCTCCTTCAAAGAAATTGAAAAGAGGAACTCATAGCACTTACTCCTGCGTGGACAAAAACTTTTCCAGATTCCGTAAGGCAACTTCTGTCATTGACATTTTGTGCTTAGCAGCATACTCTGACAATTTTCTATGCGTGTCTTCCGACATGCGGATTGTGAGGGACTTCCTTTTTGCGTTGCTCTTTTTGGGTCTTCCCATCTGTGTCATATTGCTACCTCCACACTAACTTTAGTATACTTATTGTAAGACAAAAAGTCAATACCTTTTATGATATGAATTCCTACCTTCAATTTCATATAAGTACCTCATTCAAAATTCGCGAAATGACTCCAAAAACTTTTCAAAAATTTCGCAGTTTACCAAAGCAATTCCATCAATTTTATAAACCGCTTTTGCTTCTTTTGCTAATTCCTGAAATTTGGTCAATCCCAAACTATACTTTTCCGCGCCTTCTTTATACCGCACAAATTTCTTGGCATATTGTTTTGTTTGTTCCACGTCTTGTCGCTTATATCCCATTTTAAATCCTCCTTCACAATAAAAGATAAATGCCTAACTCGGCGCCCATAGCTACTGGGTCCATAGAAATCTAATCTCCCCGCCTTCATTGTGGCCGAGCCGCGAATTACGGAAGTACCATTATTATCCCTGATGCCTCATCGCGTTATGTAGGGGCCACCTGCATATCAGTGCTCTTGTCTTTGTTCGCCACACAAATGGATAGCCGCTCATCATCAGGGGATGTACCGAGGTTTGCTATTCAATTGTCAAGATACAGAAGGATGTCTTCGTATAATAAAAGCGATTCATCTTTCGGCAATTTCGTAGTCAAACAAAAACTTTTTAAAAAATTTGGTCGGATCTCAGTGAGAAATCCGACCAAAAAAATTAAATTTTGAATTTCATTATCTGTAAAGCAACTTGTAGCAGAATGTACTGTTTACAATCTTCATCAAACTGCCCGTCCACAATGCTGCTTTTGTCAATCAAGGGCATATATAAATCAATAATCTTTTCCAGAGAACTGTAATCACCGGAAATAGCATTAGTGAGTAATTCGGCAAACTCTTTACTTGCCATGTGGTTCACCTCCCAGCAATCTACGAAGTTTTTGAAGAGCAAGATACTTCTGATCGTAGACATATTTTACAGAACAATGCATTCTTTTCGATATTTCAAGAGGTGTGAGTTCCTGAACAAACAGCATTTCTAACACCTTTTGTCTTAATAAAGGAAGTGCAGCAAAAGCGTTTGCAAGATGTTCCTCTTCAAACTCAAAAGATTTTTGTTCCGAATTAGTTTGGGAATATTGTTCCTCAAAATCTACTGCCGGTTCAAAATCCAAATCTTCCAACGATATTTCTTGGGAAGTACGGTTCTTTTTTCGGATGTAGTCGAGCTTTGCATGAATGATTACCTGTTTTATGTACACAGTAAATCTCGCTCTCAACTCATCCGGTTCCTGGTTTTGTCGTGACACGACAATGCCTCCTTTCAGGCATGCCGTCACGACACAGGAAAGGGAAAGACATTACATGCCGAAACGGCATGCTATGCTTCTTAGTTTGCTTATATGCTGTGTGAGAATTTAAGTCATAGCACGAACAATCATAGGAACCACCCCCTTTCGAAAAAGTGATAAAAAAAAGGACATGGACTGCAAACGCATCCCATATCCTTATAAAAGCGCAAAAAGTAACAATAGTCCTTTGCGGGCTATTTTTTCTTACTATATTTAGTTGTCGAAATTTGCTTCCTGTACCAGGACTACATCCAGACCCCACTCACTTCCATGATACCCTAACCCCTCAACATCATTTTAAATGCGAGTTATCAAACTGAGCTCTATCAAAAACCTCCAACATATCACGGATCATCTCACAAGCCAATATTCTCGTGCTTAACGGATAGCTTTGAAGCTTTTCACTGATTTCTCTAAGATAAATCAGTTCAGGGTATTTAGAATCCGCAATAATCAATTGATCTACTGATACCCCTAAAGCGTTTGCTATTTTCGTTGTGATCTCTAAACTGGGAATTCCTCTTCCGTTTTCGATTTGCCCGATATGACTGTTTGAGCAATCCACGATTTCTGCAAGCTGTTCCTGTGTTAATCCTACAATCTTACGGTATTTTTGCACATTTGCACCGAGTTTTTTGTACTCCAAAATCATCTACTCCTTATATAATAGTTATTTTACTCCATCATCCCCCGGATTTTAAGAAAGCATAAATCCAAAATACGCAGTAGAGGTGTGATTTCTATAAGGAGTAGTATAACTGAGACAAAAAAAGGCCCTCAAAACGAGGGCCTAATGGTTATTCATTAAACAAGTCAAGGTTTTGAAGCATCTCGTCTATATCTGAGTCAGCAATAATCGGTAAAGACTCAGATTTTTCTTGGCTATAGCTAAGCTGCATTTCCGGCAATTTTCTTTCAAGAATGCTTAAAACCATTTTTTCCAGTTCTGCTCGTTTGATAGAAGGTTCAACCTGTACTTTAATTTTGGCATGATCTTCTGTGATTTCTGGGTGTCTCTTAATATATTCAAACAGTGCAGGTACAATAATGGCACTTTTTCGATTTCCGAGTTTTTCAAGCAGCTCACCAACCTGTATCTGTTCATCTGTTATGGCGTCAAATTGCAATGAATATCGGTACTTTCCGTCCTTTTTCACAGCATATCACCCCATTATATTGCAGAAAGGTGACTTAGTTGTTTTGTGGCAAGCATGAGGTACCCAACTGCATTTGCTTTCGGATCTTCAATAAATTCAGCCTTGGTTACCAAATTGGAATTTTCAATGAAGTCCTTAAAAAGGATACTGCCTCCGCCGATAAAGATGGCTGGATTGGCACGCAAATCAACCTGCAGCTCTCTCAGCTTATTAAGAATGTCGCTGGTATGAAGACCGGTTGCTTTTCGGATTGTTTGTTTGACATCTTCAGGAAGAATAGTCTCCTCTCCACGAAGCACAGCACTGATATGATCATCTTCAATTTTCATATCATGCTGTGTACTTACTTTGCGAATAATTTCATTATTCATTGTGATGACGCCCATTTCCAAGCTGCGACAGAACTGAAGATCCGGCTTTCCATTTCTCAGAAGTAATACATCTGTAGTATATCCTCCAATATCAATAACGAACATGCGAACAGTATGGAGCAGCTTTCCTGCATGTGGAATTACAGCAGCATATGCCTGCGGATAAACACAGACATTACGAATTGCAATGCTGATCGGTTTATCCTTATACACAAAGTTGATTGTACCATTTCTTTTAAAATATTGAGCAAATTTATTTTTTAGCGCACCGTAATGCTCTGGGGGGAGTCCAACCGCCAAATCAATTTGCTCAAAAGGAGAAAAACTCCCCGCTTTTTCCAACTCTTTCGCAACAGCAAAAAGGGTCAAAATAAAGTACCGCTCATCCTGAGTTTTATCTCGCATATAGGAGAGACGATTTCCGGTCAAAGTCCAATACTTTCCGTCATATTCCAGAATTTCGTCTGCTATCGGCGGTTTTACAGTATGTTCAGACATGCCCGCAATAAAGGAATGATTTACGGTTTTAATAGCATAATTTCCATGGTCAATAGCAATAATCATTAGAAAGACCTCCTGATTTTTTCTTTATCTTATTACACAGTTTTGTATGTGCATTTGTAACATGAAAAAACGCATTTTTCTATGAATGCGCATGAAAAAAGGCGGAACCTATGTAGATTCCGCCTGTGAGTATTTTGTTACTGTTCCAATGTTGGTTTGATGAGATATTGCCAGACATAATCGTCCAGCCCCTTGTATTCTGGATTCCAAAGATAAGTTCCAAACTGAAAGCCCATATCATTCAGCATCCAAGTGAGATTATTGTATCCTCCCTGTACATGAGGGTTACTGAGAAAATCCATATCAAATGCAGTCATGATTTTCGTTACCCCATACTCTCTCAGAATGTCCAACATACGTTCCAGATGCGTTAAGGCATTTACACCTGGAACAGCGACAACAGTCTGACCGGTAAGGAAATGGATTACATCCGCCTTCATTGGCCCTTCCGTCAATAAAATCATTGGACGGGGTGTACCAGCAAGATGTACCCAGCCTTCAGCTTTGCAGCCATCTGGTTTTCCGACACTTGAAACCCAACGGAACTTTCTTCGGGTTACATTATCACGACGAATCTGTAGACCTTGTATCTGTCCATTTTCGTTTCGCACCGGAATTAAGATTCCTCGATTTTCTTGAACAAATGACCATTGTCCGGATTCTGTTTTATAAAATCCCGGAACCCCTGCAAGATAATGGCCTTCACCGGCAAGTTGTTTGGCTATGGATGACATTCCGATAACTGGAGTTGTTTTATACCCCAACCGATCGATTGCATCATCTGTAAGACCTCGATCTCTAAGATTCTGTCTGTGATCAGATGATAGCGAGAGCTTTGCTAAAAAAGCCTCGTAGGTTGCACTTCGGCTATCCACATCGGTCAGAGGGCACTCTGGAATTTCCTTAATAACGACTTTAGGCGTTCTTTTTTTAACATCACCTTGAACATTCAATCGTGCAATCAGAGCTTCTCTGACTTCTTCTCTGGGTATCCCGGCATAATGAGCATATAAATCAAAAACGCCGCCGGAAAATCCACACCGGGGACATCGAAATACATCTTTTTTCAGATTGATATTCAAATGCTTTTTCCCTGGTTTATCATCACAACATGGGCAAGGAATGTTATAGGTGCTGTGTCCGGATGGCGGATACGGTAGTCCTATCAAGGAAATAACATCTGACATATGAAATATATCCATACAGCCCTCCTTTCCGGGGGATGGAATCCATCCCCCTCATTTTTTATGCGGAAGCCTGCTGTACGGCATACTCACATATCATTTTCGCGGCTTCTTGAATTTTGGCATCACCTGTAAACTTAGTGGCGATCCAATTCAGTGCTTTAGGATCTACTTCCAACAGTTCTCCCAAAGTTTTATCACTGAACTTTTTTATCGGACACGGAGTTTTGAACGCCTGATTGAGTTTCTGATCTTCTGACGATTCCTGTGATACAGTTTCATAATCTTCATCTGAACCTGACGGGACCTTTGCGGATTCCTGTTGAGCAGATGAATCAGAAACATTTTCTGACTGCTGAGATACATCGTTTGTAGGTTCGGTAACTGGCAGTGATTCTGAGGTTAAGCCTTCAAAATCTTCACCGGCAGCAGCAAACTGAAGACCAAATCCAGCATTGCGGAGAGCAATGCCTACAGCTGCTGTCTGCGCCCATTCTCTTGGTGATACAGATGGTTTGTTAGGATCAGGACCTCGTGATGCGGTTGCCTCTGCAAGATAGTAGTCAGCTGGATCTTTATAGCTGGGATATACTCGTGCAGTTGCCACGAAACAATCACGACCAGTTGAAACCTGTACCGAAATGCGTCCTTCTGGATAACAGAGGCGAAACCATGCCATTTGAATCATAACAGGAAGTCTTTTTCGAACTTCTCCTGTTGCCAAATCAGTAAATTCCACCACAAAATCCTCAGGATTAAAACCTTCCACTTGATGTATGCTGCTGATTTTCTGCAGCGATAAAATTTTATCATTCGAGTTGTTTTGACTCATAATTGGGCCTCCTTATTTTAAATTGATATAGGTGTTTCGATATTGTACCCATGCAGGTAGTACAGTGTTAACCAGCTTGTTGACGCTCTGTTTGTACAACTCTGGCGAAGTGGGTTTGAAACTGCTGAAACTCTTTCTGCAGTTCTGTACGATCTGGGTCAAACTGTCCGATGCCGCTTTTCTTTTTGCCTTCAATTCATCATTTGCAGGAAATCCCACCTTGTGTTCTGAAAGCAAAGAGCAAAGATACGCATCAACAATCTGATAATGATAGCAAAGTACTTTCGTGTCTGTTGTAATAGGCGCCGTTTTACAGAAGGCTTGACAGGATTCTAAAACCGAAATTCTATAAAGAATTTCTTGGTATGTAAATACCTTGTCACACGGAAGCGTACCGGATGCCATCTGTTCTCCTGTAGCTGATTTTAACTGTAAGTACTGTTCCAAAATTGTTGCCATGATGGGCTCCTTTCTTTTAATGACTGAGTTCTTTTAATCGTTCTGCCAGCTGTGTTCCTCGTTTTTCTGTATCCTGCTTTTTGATCGCAATACAAAGTGCTCGTCGTTCACCAACAATAATCACTTGTTTTTTCGCTCGTGTAATTGCCGTATAAATCAGTGGACGGACCAGCATAATTGAGTGGGCACACTGCAGATTGATTATTACAGACTGATATTCACTACCTTGAGACTTATGAATGGTAGAAGCATAACCAAGGTCAAGCATATTGAGTTCAGAAGCATCATACTCAACATTTCGACCATCTCCGAAATCAATGCAAACTACGGCATCATTACCAATCCCTGAGATATCAGTGATGTATCCGATGTCTCCGTTGTTTACATCCTCGTGGTTTTTTATCTGCATTACTTTGTCTCCAGTGCGAAATGTTTTTTTCCCCAGTGTGATTTCTCCCTTTGTAGGATCCTGTGGATTGACGTCCTTACGAATCCGTTCATTAAGAGCTGCTACACCTGTTTCCGTTTTTTGACGATAAGGAGAAAGCAATGCGACATTGTCCACACCATATTTAGCAATCTCCTGTAGATACAGTTTTTCAATTTTCTCAGCAGATTCTGCTATACTCGACGAATCTAAAAACTGAAAATCAGTACCATATTCCAGACTCAGATTTCCATGTCGAATCAGCTTTGCGTTTGTTGCGATCCGACTGCCAGCATTCTGACGATGAACACGATCCAGACGAACAACCGGAATGACATCACTTTTTATGATTTCACTCAATACAGCTCCCGGTCCCACAGAAGGCAATTGATCTGCATCTCCGATAAGAACCAATTGACATCCTTTTGGAACACTGCGCAAAACATGCTTTGCAAGATAAATATCCAACATGGATACCTCATCTATCAGCACTAAGTCAGCATCAAACGATTCCGGTTCACCATATTGACCATCATCACCGGCTATCAATCCAAGTGCTTTATGAACTGTGGACGCAGGATGACCTGTAGATTGTTCCATTCGTCTTGCAGCACGTCCTGTCGGAGCACAGCAAACAATTCGTCCACCGGGATTTTGGCGTCTATAAATATCCAGAATAGCTTTTTGAATGGATGTTTTTCCAGTTCCGGGGCCTCCGGTAATAACGCTGATGGGAGACTGAAGTGCAGTGGTAATGGCAGTTCGCTGTTCAGGATCCAATCGAATTCCCAGTTTCTGTTCCTCTCGATTTATTTCCTGATCCAAAGAACTAAATCTGGCATAAGGGGAACTTCTCTGTACAACATGGATCCTTTCTGCCAGTTGCTGCTCCGTCTCAGCAGTCCTCGCACGATAAACATAGCCTTTATAACAACTGAGTCTGCCTGCTGAAACCAGTCTGGCAGCTCTGTTTGCAACCATATCAATCGTGAGTTCCGGTGTATCCAGAATTTTCATTGCTGTTTTTACGAAATCTTTTTTCTCCATGCACAAGTGGCCTTTGCCTTCAGCTTCTGTTAGAGTGAACATTAAACCTTCATCCACTCGTTCCGCAGATACTTTAGCAAATCCCATGTTCATGGCTATCTGATCAGCAGAGCGAAATCCAATTCCGGCAATTTCACAAAGACGGTATGGATGATTTTTTACGATCTCCATCGTTTCGTTTCCATATTCTCTGTATAGCTGCACTGCGCGATTTGGTGTAATGCCGTGTGGTGCAAGAAATGCGACTACATCACGAGCACCTCTGTTGGCAAGATATGAATCGCAAATTTTTTTGAGTTTTGTCTTGCTGATACCAGAGATAGTCAATAATTTTTCCGGTTCATGATCCAGTACATTCAAGGTGTTTAGTCCAAAAGCATCGAAAATTCGCTCCGCCATTTTAGGACCAATTCCTTTAATCTGTCCAGAAGATAAATACGCAATAATACCTTCCTTGCTTGGAACAATTACCTCTTCATAGCTCTCGACTTCATACTGTACGCCATGTTTCGGGTTTTTACTCCAATGCCCCTGGATCTCATAACGCAGATTATCTGCGGTTGGCAAGCAATAACCAACTGCCTTGACCTGCGTAACTCTGTTCCCGGATGTATCGAGAATTTTTTCGCACGGTCGATACAGCGCAATCATATAGCTGTTTATTCCAACTGCAGCGATATTGGATGGATAGATCAATTTTTCAAACTGACATAACAATTTTGCTTCTCCTTTCTGATCATGCTCCTGTTGAAACAAGCACCTTTTTCCTTTGCGGAATCAGATATTCCTCTTCTTCAACGACGCATGTTTTTGCGAGATGAATTGCCTGGTCAACCATTCTGTCTGCCAGTTGATCAAATTCCTGAACCAATCTGACACGTTCTCTCAGTTCATACATCTCCCAAGTTTCATAATCTGCATCATCATCTGTGCCTCTGCCGGGAAAAATATTCACCTGCATCGGAGGGTGGGAATAATCAACCCTACTTGGATTGCGACATACGCCACAAATATTTCCAGACTCTGATACCGACTTATAATTTCTCTGTCCACAATGTGTACAGTAGGATTTGTATTCACTTGGTTTCAGTTCACCCTGATAGAGCACCAGATATCCGCCGCTTCGTCCGTTCATAGCTGCTTGCCAGCGATACTGATGTGTTTTAGCAAATTCATCTAACAGCTCTTTTTGCCAATAAAAAAATTCCTGGGTGTCCAACATATCGTACAGTTTTTCGCTTATCTCATGATCCAAACCAAGTTTGTAGATTTTGAGATTGCATGCATACGATTGTGAACGATTCCAGGAATTCATTGTGAAGTATCTGAAATGATCCTCCAGATAATCTATCATTGCTTTGCGTGATCTTAGGTCAACTGGCTGAAAAAATCTTTTCATCGAAACATCCCTGCATTCTTCATATGAGTTACCGGGGACTCCCAGCTTAAAACATAGTGGTCACGGTTTAGATGAACAAGAGATTTGTTCCCGTTATGCTGAGTTGCCAGTTTTTGAACCATCAAATAGAGACTTTCCTCAAAGGTGTAAATAGGCATATTCAATGTTATGGCATGAAGTATTTCTTCTCGCATACCGTTGCTGATATGATTGCCACACACTAAAATCAAATCGCTTTCCTCCAAAAGGTGAAGTCCAAACTGAAGTGCAATAGCACGTTCTGAAGGGACGCGGTCACACAAAAGCATAGGAAGATATGCATGGGGTGCTCGTGCAGCATAGCCCATTTTCTCCATAGCATAATACATATACGCTCTGGCACTATGCATATTTCGAAGCATTTCTTCCTCTGTCGGTGCGCTTAGAGGAGAACAGATATATGCTTTTTTACAACACCTGTTGTTTTTATGAAACTGCAAAGCAAGCTTGTCTTCCCAATTCTCGATAAAAATATTTTGTTCCATAATGAACTCCTTTCTAAAATTCAGCCGGGAGAAATCCTCCCGGCTCAGATGATTACGCCGTTTGAACAGAGACTTTTAGTTTTCGGCTTTCAGTAGTTTTCTGCACATCTTTAAAGACGGTAGGATATTTTTCTTTCAAAGCCTTTGTGTCCGTTCTGCGGCTGGTTTTCGTGGCAAAATCAATTAGGAATTTGTCGGTAGTTGTTTCTAAAATACCTCTTTCATGTTCCTTCATCAATTCCGCAATTCGCACACTATGTGCCTCGATCTCCTTTGCATAAGATTTTATTTCCGCATTGCATTCATCAATTTTGCCTTGTAGAAGCGCAATGCGACGAACTTGTTTTTCATAACTTTTTGGCAACTCAATGGTTGGTAAACCAGGTTGACTGCTGCCATAAATTCTGGCCAATGATTCTAAAGCCAGTTTGGGCTTTACATCTGTCATCTTAGGGGGTTTATCATGCACTAAGCTCCAAATCCACTCCTCAAGGCGTTCGAAAATCATATCTTCTTTCGCCTGATCTCGTTCAATATCTGGAATAGCTAAGTCCGTTTCCGGATTGTTACCCCAAAGAGCAGAGAAAGCGCCTATTCGCACATCTGCAACTGATAGATAAAATCGTAATTGCAGCTCATAGTAAATGGGGATTGCATCGTCCGCCCAGTCTTCAGCCTTGTGATAAGTGCAGCTCTTGCACTCTAAAATTCCGGGTTCACCATCTGATGAACGAGTGAACCTGCGGTCAAAGTTGGCCAAGGCATATGGGTGATCAGCATGTTGATATAAACCAGTATCCTCATAAACGGTATTTCCGCTTTTTTTCGCATACCAGTGGGCAGCAATGGGTTCTAAAAGATGTCCCATTTCCAGCTGACTCGCATTTGCCTTTTCAACAGGTTTCATTCTTCCTTTTTTGATTAACCACAATTCTAATGGTGTTGTCCACGGACTCAAACCAAAAATTGTAGCTACATCACTTCCACCGACGGTATAAGGAATCGTCCCTGTAGGACCATGCATTCTGCATTCCAGCCAGCGCTCATTGCTCATTCCTTTGGTGTCGCATAGCAAAATGGGCTGTGCCATCAATAGCTCACCGCCTTTGCAAGGTCATAATCACTCCATTTCAGTGTCAATGCTCTTGCCATATTTTCTTCTATAACAAGCATTTTGCTCTCCGGAGTATTCTGACTTTTAAGGATAAAAGGAATTTCCTGCAGTGCCATGAAAACATCATGTGCTGTTGCTGACCCTCCGCCATAAGACATCTCAAACATTGCGATTGCTTCCACCGCTGCCTTTTTAGGAAGACTCAGCTTTTTACAGATGCGTGTCATTGCATTGACTGGGTACTCAAGTTCGATATCCAACAGCTTTTCCAGTTTTGCTACTGAATCACCAAACTGAGCAAATAACTGATCCAACGCATTTTCAAAATCATTCACTTTTTTCTGATGGCGATGATCTACTGCAATACATCCTCCAATATGGATTGGATACTGCAGACCGGTTAGAAGCGCTGAAACTTTTGCAGAGGCAACGCCTGTGTCTGAGGTCATAAAGCGAATGCCTGGCATCAGTTTTGCAGCCATAGCACTTTTACCTTGCTCTTTCAGCACTTTAGCATAGGCACCTAAGAGATCATCTTTCTGACCGGGAAGTGTCCAGGTAGCACTGGAACACGAATGATCGGTATATCCAGACTCAAAAACAGCGCCTGGAAAACGCTCATCCAGCTTTCTTGTGAGGATACTGAGCAATTCATTGATTGGAAGGACAGAATAGTCTGATGGATCTCCGGAATGAACTGCTGCAATTTTTTCATCACGAATCAGAAGTAATGCCTCGGCTGAATACAGATGCAGGCAGGCATTCAAGGTTTCCGCCAATACATCACGTCCAAGTTTTGGGAGCGCAGTACCTCCGATTTTCGCCCTGTCAAGAAGGCTTTTGTAGGCTGTCATGCGCAATGGATAGCATTCGCCATCTACACGCATAGCTAAACCTAAGTTTTTTGCCGTATCCTCTACAGCATCTTGAGAGATTCCTGAGGCAAAAGCACTTAAATTACCATAGAGGGGAGAGGATTCATTCAGCGGTTCAACCTGCAGGGTGTTGACCTTGCATCTGTGCCACTTGCTTTCTCTCTCCAGCTGTTCGTGGTAATCTAACATCACCACAGGGGAACTGAAGGTTGTGAAATAGTTGTCTTCGCATTTTTTTAGCATATAGATGCTCCTTTCTTTTTTGACGGTTAACCGCCTTGATATATAACAAAAGCCAGCAACCCCGAAGGACTGCTGGCTTATGCCCAATATGAAATTTGGCCGGAAAACAAAAAAGTGCCATCTGCAAAAACGCAAATGACACTTTGATTACTTGATAACTATGATTTTTCTTACGAAAATCTTGAAACTGTTATATATATTATAGCAGAGATTTGTTCTCCAGTCAATCTATATAAGAAAGAAGCCTGTAAATGATACCTTCTATTGCTATGTTTGAATGGGAATTTTAGAAATTCAGCATCTCGGCAATCTCATCGACAATATCTAAAATTACATGGAACTCCAGACCCTCAGCATATTTGTTTTCCGCAACATAATTTCTCCAGAGTGTGTACAGCTGCGGTTCCTCTCTAATTTCTTTGAGAATATCTTTCCAATCGTACAGTTCTTCAAGTGAACCACGTTTTTTAGCCGTATGTTGTACTGCATCATGCAATACTTCAAAACGGATCTCATCCCAGTGCTGCCGACAAAGCATATATAAATCATAAAAATCTCTTGCTCTTGTGGTTCCAATGTTTCTACGAATAATAGTCTCATATTTTTCTGCTAATATTGTTTCTAATGAGTATGCCAAAATGCTCACCGTTTTTTCACTGAGTATTAGAGGGTAATCATACCGAATTGCTGCTGGCGTGATAACATCGCCTGTAGTAACATCCATCTTCATTGGATTATTTATTTTACCGTATTTTGCGATAAGGTGAATTCTAAAGTTGTTATATGCATCATCTTCACGAATCGGTTCAATTCTTTGAAACTCAAATTGAATCCCATCATCCACATCTATTGCAATGATTTTTTTGACTATCTCTACAATCTCATCCTCTTCCATTTGAATGCCGCGAACAGTAGTATCCATATCCATTGTTGTTCTTTCACTGATCCCGATCATGGATGAAATAAGTAAGCCTCCCTTCAAAATAAAGTTACTTTTATATTCAGAAGCGGAAAGGCGTTCCAATACTCTCTCAAATAAAAACATCTGCAGAACCTCTTGTGGGCGCAGATCTTTTTTCTCTGCGATGTTCTTAATCCGTCCTTTAATTTGTTCCGGTGTTAACATGACAAAACCTCCATGTAAGTCCTTATTTTATCATCAATTCCAAATTGTTTACCGTATCGCAGTAATTTACGATTGTTAGGCTTGGATTTAAAGTAGTCCCTGAGAGCCTGCGAATACAACTGCATTTCTATTTTCTCTTTATCCCGTATCAAATCACAAATACATCTTTCTTTATCATACAAGCGCACTGTACCTCCCTGAGGAGACATCAATTCTGTAATACCCAACTCATACAAATCATTTACGATGTAATGACAACGGATATTTGGATTGTTTTTCCGCAGCACAGTAGCATTCAATCCTTGAGGCAGCGTCACATCTAAAATATGTGGCGTTCTGTCTGACAACCCCCAGAAAAAAAGTGCCGTTCCATATGAAAAGATAGCTTTTGTATTTTGAGCCTGCAGAAGAACATATTCGTCTGCGACTTCTCCACTTAAAATATATAGACCCTTTCTGATGCGCTCCAATTTTCCTAAATCCATATATTTTTTTAGCATAGGACGACTGATACCAGCCGCTTCAACTTGGCTTGTTCGGATAACTCCATCATTATCCTCTGCTATTCTAACGAATTTTTCCCAGATTTTATCCATACACCATCACCTCTCAGTGATTATTTACATTCTTGCTTTAAATTATACACCGTTAAAGTAAAAATGTAAATAATCACTTTAAGATATGATATGCGTTTGTTAGAAAAAATTCAAAAGAAAAAGGGATGTCTAAATAGACATCCCTTCAGTGTGGCAATTATTAAATTTTATGCTTGATACTTATTTACCATTTCCGATTTACACTGCACGCCTTTGACGAAGGCCCCAAAGTCCTCGTCCAGCATGAAAAAAGTGATCCGGATGGTATTGAAGAGTCTGGCGAACTTTTTCCTTCCACCATTGATTTTTTTGAGCCTTTTTGTATAGCTCCACCTCCTTGTAAATTTCTTCTAAGGATACAGCCTCCTTTTTCTCAGTCAATACAGCTGCGACTACATCACGCCAAGTAGCTCCTGGCATGTCACGGATGTCCAGTTTCTTCTCTGTTGTAAAAAGAATGGGATAGATAAGGGCATTATCTTTTCTCACAACCAGTACATACTCATGAAGAATTGGAATAAATTTTCCACTGTACTGTATTTGATCAGAAAAGCAATTGTGCTGCGCTTTGATTATAATGTTTTCCAGCGTTCCTGGCTTTATAATCTCTGCAAGCATACTGTATAGCTTTCCGCGCTTTTTGATATCTCCCATAAGAACAGCCATACGACCGCCTTTTTCCAGAGCACAAAACTGTTTCATCATTGCATAGTTCATCGCTTCAACAAACCTGTCCCAATCTGGGATACGGGATAAATCCGCCTTACAAGGATCGTATCCATATTTCTCTTTTACTTCCGACGCTTTGTACATAACATCAGAGTATTTGATTATGGGAATAGGTAAAGATCATCTTCGGCATTATCCGCTAAGAGTCTTTTTCCCTTCCCTCACACCGGGCGTGCGACTTTCATCGCACCCAGCGCTCCATCAATATAATTTGCTCTGTCTACGCAGAAGCAACGTTTAACTTAACAACTTTTTCCTGTATTTTTCAGCTTGTCTAACAGCTTTCGGACTGAATCCATCTTTACTTTTCTGTCCATGAACAAGTTTATGACAACTTCGGTGTGTGGAAGCCAAGTTGGATACTCTGTTAATTTCCGAGAGCGGTAGGTTTTTCCGAATGTGATGGGCATGATAGTCATCTCCATCGACAATTGGTTTTCCACAAATACGACAACGCATTTTATCTCGATTCAACGCATACATCCGGTTTAGAAAATACTCCAGATTATATATTGGTTTTGTTTTCCCGTAAGCTATCAACATACCCAATGTGGAGGAAGTCAATATTTCTTCCATCCTCGGAAGGGTCATTTTCTTTCGGGTTCTTTCCCAATGAATCGCTCGCCCTTCGACCGTATATGGCGTTTCTTCAGGCTTTTTGCAGTATGTCTTTTGATACTTGCAGAACGCCGGAGAGGTTACACCGATGTATTGCCCTTCTCCAATGGGGATAGCGGCTAACATCGTCTTGTAGTTCTCATGCAATGAAAGTAGATTGCTCACATTATTCGCAGAAACTAAAGTGCCACCTTTTCTCCGCAACGCATGAAGCGCTACCTGCTGTACTCTTAACCCATAGCGTGCCATTTCCAGATTGACATGGTTGGCAACACTGTAGTAGTTGATGAGTCCTCGGATTTTCGCATTTATCCTGTTGATTCTGTCTACCGATTCTGCCTTGTCCATCGACCTTTGCAGGAAAGATATGTCCTTTAGGACTTCCTCCATTTTTCGATTTAGCCTGTCTGCCTGCGGTTTCACAACCGGCTTGTACCCTCTCATTGCCGTTCCTCCGCGTGTTACCTTGTAGGTGAATCCAAGGAAATGAATTGGCTTTCGCTTAATGTTAGTTACAAGCGTCTTTTCCATGGATAGTTCCAGTCTGAGATTAACTTTGAGGTAGTTGGCAATTCGGCTTTTCCAGCGATTGGCATTTTCTCGTGAGTTAGTCAGCAGAATCCAGTCATCTGCGTACCTAACCAAATATGCTGGTTTCAGATTTGAGTATCTGTGTAGTGACTGGTACTGGTTTCTACTGGATGAGTATGTGGTTCTGGTCTTTTTGTTTTCCCATTCCCGGGTTATCCATTCATCCATACTGTGCAGATAGACATTTGCAAGTAGCGGACTGATGATGCCACCTTGAGGCGTGCCCAAGGGGTTTTCTGAGATTTCTCCCATTATCCCCGCCTTGAGCATGGCCTTAATAATCATTAAAACCCGTTGGTCTCGTACTCCCATGTGCCACAGTTTCTTTATAAGAATTGTGTGGTTCACATTGTCGAAAAACTTGCTTATGTCTCCTTCTACAATCCAGTAGTAACCCACGCGTGATACTTGGTCTTTTACTCTTTCGAGCGCCATGTGCGCGTCCCGCCATGGCCGGAATCCGTATGAATGCTTGAAGAACTGCGCCTCCATAATAGGCTCTAATACAATCCGTACACATTCTTGGATAATCCTATCCATTATGGCGGGTATGCCAAGCGGCCGCTTTTCTGATTTTCCCGGTTTGGGAATCCATTTTCGGCGTACCGACATCGGGCGATAATTCTGGAACGACCTTTGGACCTTTGCAACAATTTGAGTATAATCCTGTTGGAGAATATCTGCTCTCATGGTGCGCCCGTCCGTTCCGGCTGTCTCTGCCCCTTTATTGGCTTTTATGTTGTGAATGGCTGTCATTATGACCGTCTCACTTGCCATGATTTCGAGCAGTCCACGGAAACCGCGAAAGGCTCCCGTTTCAGTCTGCTCTTTGGTGATGGAATACAATTTGTCTTGAAGCTGTCTTAATTCTGATTCCGTTTCAGGCACCTTGAATTGTTGTACCATAGACATCACCCCTTTCGAGATATTGCCATTTGGCTTTAGTCAGGTTTGCACATCGGCTTCCTCAAAGTTTGTTGTTAAGACTTACATTGACTATGCCCCTTCGCCATGTAGTTGGCTTTCCCAACCTCAGACTACTACGGGCTGCTGCCACTCAGATTCAACAGCCATTTCCTGCTGTTTAGAGACATTGCATACTGCCCTGCTTATCATTCTCTCCTGAGTTTCCGTTGTTCCCTATGATATATCCTTACATACTACCTTAGTGTCCGTGTCTACTCCGTCAGCCACCTTTTTGTCCGTAACAGGAGGACTAAAGGCACATATTCTCATTGGAATATGTACAGCAACAGGGAGAACATACGCCCTTGCCGCAACTGAAAACCTAATAAGGCCTGCCACCCTTCATTTCGGATGACCCTACTTCACGAAGCTTGCTTCCCACGATTCTTTCCAACCCTCAGGGTTCTATACACATAGTAGTTTTATGGACTCCCGCATTACTTATTGCCGTCTCAGGCTATTTTCACGCGACTTCGCCGAGCTTTATACGGTATTCCGGCAATGGAATACCGCATATCGGAGACTTAGAGCCTTGAACACCTGTTTTTGCTCAGTCCGGGAATTTCACCCGTATTTTCATCATAGAGTTCAAGCCTTGTTTGGCTTGTCTGTTTTTATTCCTCGTTTCCGAGACGGTTGTACAGAAACAACGCGCACATATCCCAGTATGGAGGATGCCAGAAAATGAATTCTGGACGTTCTGGAATTTCGCAATTCATTAGATCGAATCCACTATGTAGATCGTACAGATGACTGCGGATTCCCAGTTTATCAGCAGCGGCTTTTGTTGTGCCACTACCACACATATAGTCGCAGATTTCCATCGGCTTGAAAAAGCCAAGTAAATCCTCAATAAGTTTTGGAGAACAATTTCCGCGATATTTATTGTTTCCACCTTCACCGCGTTCCGGATAAGAAACAATGCTGGTCAAAATATGGCGTGATTCATGTTTATCAAACATTTGCTTCACCTCCTTCATGATACTTTTTTGTTAAATCCCCGATGACCTCAGATATCGAATGCCAGTAGCTATCCCAATAAGAATCGTTCTTTCCCAAAGTCTTTTCAATTCTTTCTGGAATACTGGGATCCTCAATTAGGCTGTGGTACTGGTCTTCTGTAAGGTCTGTAGTTATGTCGGACTGTACTAACTGAGATTCAAAGTCTTCGATTCTGCATTGTTTTAGATATTCACGACCTATTTCTCCCAATTTTCCCGAACTAAGCAGCAATTCTTTTTGTATCAAATTCAGACAATAATGATTTTCAATGTATTCACCATCGATCCAGCACTCATATGAGTGCTCGTCAGATTCAGATATGAAACTGCCGGCATTGCGAAATATCTGGATGCAACCAGTATTCTGCTCTTTTTGGAGCATTTCGCATAGTGCTATCTTAGCATATTGATAATCTCCAAAAAGTGATGTGGTATGCCCTGATTCTCCATCAACAGACCAATCTTCTTCTACCGCATAAACAATAATTTTTTCCTGATTTTCCTGAATAGTAGTCATTGTATCTAGCATTTCAGGAGCCATGATGATGCAATCAAGTGGGATTTCATCGATTTTTTTCGTTTCTCCGTATAGCTCTGAAAAATGTTTTTCAAGAGCTTTTACATCATAGGGCAAAGATGGAACATCAAACTCGCAGTAAATATCTGGAGTTTCATTTTCTGTTTCCTTATCTTCGCCATCTCTGATCTCTAAGATGTGTCCAATTAAGCCGGAATACTCACTTTGTGAATTTGCAATAATTTTCTCGCCGATTTTAAAAGCCATTCCATTATACTGGAATTCAGCTCCTGTTTTGTTTATAAGCATATAAACACCCCCTGTGTAAGCAATTTTGTTGTTAGCATTTTAGTTACCTCCGAAGAAGATTTTCGTACTGTTCATATCCGTAGTCATCCAACTCTTTCAGTCGTTCCGGATCGAAGCGATACTCTGGATAAATCACAAATCCGCTTCGCTCAGTTCGACCTGTAGGCGATCCTAATCCGTTTTTTTCTATCCACGGAAGGATTTCTTCCCCTAAATTGTTGATGTCGATAAAAGCACAGTCCTTTTCTACATGAATTCCTAAATTCACACTTAAATCTCCCCATGGTTCTGGATCTTCTTGGCTCCAGTCTATTAACTTCAGGGCTAATCTTCCTCCATTGTAATAGGAGCGAACCTGTAAATCCAAAAAAGCCATTTCACCATGCCAGAGCAATTTAATAAGAGCCTTGCCACTGAGAATGTCCTGATATTTTTTATCACTGTAACCATCCCAGCGTAAGTAATTCCAGTCTGGTCTTGGGCATTTCTCAGAAAGAGCAACCTCTTTTGATACTGTTTTCAATTTTGGTGCATAAATATCTCCCATTTGAACTTTAGCATAAATCGGAAGAATCTTTTTCGCCAAATATTCTTGATCCGGACAAGTGTCTATCAAGCCCATTCTTGCAGTTAAGAATGACTGATCTTTTATAGTGCCAATAGCAGTCATATCTGCCCATCGGTGCTGTACCAAAAAAGCTGAAATGTTTTCGGGAGTAGCTTCAAAGAAAACGGCACTATCTAAATTTTCCATATCGCTGGAAATCCCCTGTAAATATTTTTGATTCATATCCGTTCCTCCTTAAATATGATAATCTACACCAACAAGCACCATGTCATCATCAACATTGTCTATGTACTCATCAATTGAAGTGTGCCAATCCGAATTGCGATTATCAGATAATGCGCAACTCAAATCATCTTGCTCCCACCAATTGTCAGCATCTACAATATCGTTGACTCCCAAAGGATACTTCCAGGTGTCCGGAACAGCAAAGCGTTCAAGAAAATTTTCTAAGGTTTCACCTTTATGATAGAGATATTTGTCTACGAAAATGATACCATCCTCTACAATTTGTCCATAAAACCCTTCTTCTAATTTTCCATCCAAAAACATGGACTTGTATTTCTCATAAGCTTTAACCGATTTTTGATAATCCCATTTTCGCATAGCATCCCAGTCAATGTCTTTTTTTCGCGCTGCAGAAACCCAAATGTAACCTTCCGGAGCTTCAAGCTGAGCATCTTCGTTACACCAGCTTCTTTCTCCTTCAGAATACTCTTTGCAATCTGTACGAACCAAGAACATTTCTGGCCATCTTCCGCCAATTTGATACCAGTCCCATCTAGTGTTTGGATTACAGTAATACCCATATCCTTGCTTTTTTCCATCATACTCAAATCCAAATGATTCTGCATATTGTTCAAAAGATGAATAGAGAGAGGAAATGGGATACTGAGGCAAGGCCTGAATTTTTTTGGCTTTTTTGGTACGTTTCTGATGATGTAATTTTCCAGCTTGCTGCTGAAAAACCTTTCCATCCTGAATAATGTAGTTCGTGTAATATGGAGGACGATCCAATTGAACAATTTTGCCTTCTGGAAGTTTAATACAGTCAGTTGTACTGTTGTAATCTTCTCTTAATTCTGCTGTCATATCAAAGAACTCAAGATAGTCAGGATTTCTTGTATCCTGAAAATAGGGTTCCATGACTTCAGAGACCATGTCGTCTACAGCGCTTGAGAAGCCAGTAACTTTGCTACGCAAGCGGCTGATTTGCCATTCCAGCATGTGGTTAACTTTTTCAGACCTGGAATCCGAAAGTTTTTGGATCATATCCCTGATTTCCTGATTTCTTTTCTCATCCTCCACTATGGGAGCAATATTTACAGCTACCATTGTCTTAAAATGCATAATGATTTTCCTTTCTTAAAGACAGATGGGCAACTGTAAATTCAGCTGCCCATCATTGTTATAGTGATGTTGTTTATACCCCTATGTGACGCTTTACTACAGCCGTCAATTTTATGGGCAGTTGATTTAGATCAGTGATATCCATGAAGGAATCACCATAGATTCTTTCGATGTTCTGCTTATCATCGCCGATTGCCGCTGCGATGAAAAGCAATCCTTTTCGACGATATTCCTGCTTAATACCTCTCAGATCTTCTTCTGCAGCTGCACCGTAATAACCACTGTCAGCTGGTTGTCCATCTGAGATTAGCATTAAAATACGGATCTCCTCGGATCGTTTCACCATTTTTTCGGCTACAAATCGAAGAGCCGCGCCGTCACGATTGCTTCCTCTAGCGGAAATATCCATAAGGCGGTACTTGTCGTCTTGATCAATGTCTTGAAATTCAGCATATGAGAACAATTCTACGCTGTCGTATCCCGTTGTGTGACCATAAATTGTTACTGGTATACCCAAGCTATGACAAAAATCGTATAAGATAATCGCTGCAGCTCTAGCATAAGTACAACGGTCGCAGGAAGACATAGAACCAGACTCGTCCAGCAATAAACCAACAGATATCTGTGGGACCTCATTTGCCAAGGCGTTTTTGTAAAAAACCTTACCATCATTTCGGCATAATGCGTGCGCATCCAATCTGCGTCCCATTACCAAACCTGTTTGTTTTCCACCTCTTTGTCTGTCTTTTAACTGCTGAACGATACTTTTTTGCAGCTGCTTAGAAATGCGGATCAGCGGTGCCGAAATTTGATCATATTGCTCTATAAGCTCATTATCGACATCGGCAATACGGTTGACGCGTATTTGTACACCCGCATGAATATCCCCATAAGAGATATTCTGTGCAGCTTCATTTAGTTCCCTGAGTCGCTCGTTTTCAAGTTGTTCGCATGCAGCTTTTTCCGCCATTTTATCTAAAAGACGTTCGATATCAGAAGCTGCATTTTCGTAATGTTCACGCTGATAGTCATCATTGTAGGATGTTTCACCACCAGTCGGCTCAGAGACACTTTCAGTCTGTTGATAAGGGATTCTTCCTTCTTCTTCAGAGGAAACATTCTTCTTGCCATTTCCACTTAGTGCGCCACTTTCTACACCGTCATCCCCTATTGATGACTGCGATGCAGTGGTACTATTCTCGGAATTATCTGACGCATCATCTTCTTTTTCGTCACTAACAGCATTTTCCGATTCTGATGAGGAAGAATTATCTTCCTCATCGCTGCCTTCAGCAATTGCTTTTGTGGCTTTTCTCTTTCCGGCATTGCATGCCGGGCAAGAGCTTGTACGTGGTTCCGGGACAGGGATGGTATCACCTTCGCCTGCACAAGAACCTCCTACCACAGAACCAAAGGCTTTTGCAAGTGTTTCTGACACTGATGTTTCTTCGCCTGCAGCTTTTGCATCATCCTGACGCTGTTTGCATACCTCAATAAAGCTTTCGATATAATCCCAGCAACGAACTAAGACTAAATTTACTGTTTTCAGCCTTTCTTTTCCGGATGTAACCATAATTGCATTATCCAGATCTGATATCAGGCTAAAAACCAACTGAATCCTTTCGTCCTTTTTGGAAGCCTCGCCGTACTTAATTTCTCCATACTTTACATAGGAGAGCAGCAGTTGAGCGATACTCTGAAAAATATGAGTTGGACGTTCTTCATCTTCCTCAGACTCAATCAGTTGTGTCACAGTTCGCATATCCTCAAACATTTGATCTCGCAGAGTTGCAAGATTTTGTCCAAGGACTCCTGGAAACCGTGAAAGCATACGACTTTCAACATAACCATCCTCAATGATGTTACAAACATAATGAGAAACTAATTGAAGCATTTCGAGATTTCTGGGTTCTTTTTTTGCATATTCCCAAAGTGCTTTTTCTCTCTTTGCATCATCGGGAAAAAGTAGACTCGGCGGTTCTGGATACCATTTATACATTCCCATAAAATTATTGTGGGTCTGTTGTATGAGGAAATCCGTAAACAGCACATGCCCAAGCTCGTGCGCAAACATGCCTGTAACAATTTCGTATCGATCCTCACGAGTTCGATTTTTCTTTGTTACCAATGGATGTCCTGCATTTATCAAAATATGCCTGTTATTAGTTACTGCGGTTTCATCGCTTCTGGGTTTCCATATAAGTTTCATGTGAATGCGCCGGTTATACTTGTATCTCCTGGTTTGCGCAATCGCCATGTCTTCATAATGTCCTGCTAAAATACGCGAAGTAAAGAACTGACGGTCTGTAATTTTACTGCGATTTTGGTCAAGCATCTGCTTGACTTTTTTGTGATTCACCCTTGCCATATGTAGGGTAACCTCCTTCCTTAAAATTTTATACTGCTTTCTTTGAGCGTCTTGGCGCAAATATCGGTTCCAATACAGTATTGATTAGAGCTTGTCGGTCATCCTCATCAGCAGTTGCCTTGCTGATAATGGTATATAATGCCGACGCATATGGATCACCGGTAATTTCGGTACTGATAATCCAGTCGATTAAGCTTCTCATGCCACAAGAACCGTCTGTGATACTGTTTTTCCTCATATAGTCAGACATATCGTTGACAACCTGCACCATCTGGGATACCAGATAATCATCTGCACATCCTGTTACACTCATGGCACGCTGTACCATGACTTCAGGTGCCGGAAGCTCAACATCTCTGACAAGACTCATACGGTCAATAACAGACTGATTGAGTCCACGGCAACCCTCATAGCTGATATTTGTGGTAACAACCACTACAGCATCTGGATGCCTATTTATGATTTCTCCGGTTGGCAGTGTAATAGATCCAGATTGCTCAAGCATTGAGTTAAGGCCCACCAAAACGCCAGGCTGCATAATTGTGCTTGGCTCCTGGATTTCAATCACATACCCATTTTTCAGAGCCTTTATAAAGTCGGTCTCCACATATGTGTATGACTGTCCACTGCTCTGATGGTTCTCTGCACGTTTGCTGAGCTGCTGTACTTTTTCCGTAACCTTATCCAAGACAATACTCATACAGTCTTGAGCGGAGGCGTCATCATTGTCAATCCCCGTAAGAGCCTTATATACACCTGCTGGATCATAATCCATATCATCCAAGTCAGGCAAGTGCATCAAGGCAGCAACATTGGCATAATTGATTCCGCCCATTGCCTTCAAAGCTTCTCGTTCGCGATCCAGTTCAGCATCTCCCGTAGAAACAGAATCGGTTTCCGGGAAAATCATGCCGACGAAATCAAAAATTTCTGTGCCTGCCGAACAGGTGTATTTCATGTAAGGTAAATTAAGCCCCGCCGCAATTGCTTTGGCGCCCATTGTTTTACCTGTACCTGCAGGACCACGCAGCAGAAAATTACGCATCGGCATCGCTTTTCCGGTTGTAGCATTTGCGTGTTTGCAGATGTCTACCACTTCATCCGGTATGATATACCATGCGGGAAGCTGTGGAACCAGCGATTTTTCCAGCGGAGATAAGGATCGTCCGGGATTAAACTGATACTTGCTGATAAAGTCGCTGTGTTCTACTGTGTTTGTAGAGCGTTTGATGACTACTGGTCCAGTCTGAGCAAATACAGTGAACTCTCCGGCTATAACATCGTTTGGTGTATACGCACCGGAATCCAGTTGTGTTTGAGAAATACGCATCAGATTTCCGGACTTATCCAAAACAACCTTAACATGCGCCGCACACGTTTCGTCTTTTACACGGCGGTACATATTGTCGCAAAGGATTGCCATATCATCTGTTGCTGCAGACAAATCCGAAAAACCATCATTCATATGATTGTGATAGCTTTCCAGATGTTTGCTGAATTCCTCATCTTCCATAAAAGCGGGCATCATAGCCATAAGGACTGCTGCACCGTCTCTACCGCTGTTGTTCAGAGTATAAACCTCCATCACTTCGGTGCTTTTGTCATATACACTGGCAAGCAGATTTCCGGCCTTTGTATCATACACAACGAGATGATAGGAATCTGGTCCAATAGAAGATTTGTACTCCGCAACTGTTCTGTTATCAATGGTACCAACTGCGCCTTCCGAAGACCCATCCATACAACGGCACAAAGCATGAATTGCTTTAATTGCCGAAGAGCAAAGAGTAGATTCCATTCCTGATCCATACTTCGATGAAACCTTTACTTTTTTGTTTCTGAGGGTATCAAAAGGGGCTGGGAGGGAACGTGAAAAGTTAAATAAATTTGTTACACTCATAGTGCTTGATTTCCTTTCTGCAGTTTTACTGCGCAAATTTGATTTCTATACCGTTTTCTTGACAGACTGCAAGCTCAATATCTGAACGCATTAGCTCGTCGCAAATGTTTTTCCAGCTCTGTTTTGCAGGAAGCTCTTCCTCGGAAATCAATATTGATTGCTTTCCTTGTCCGATAGCCTCATTACATCGCTCATTCAGATCCATCATATGAGATTCAGTCCATTCAAAAGCTAACAGTTCATAGTTTTCAGGGATTTCTTCACAGGTGGAATCATCACTGGTTTCATCAGTAAATCCCTCATCATGGTTTTCTGTAGATTCCATATTTTCTTCAGATTCATTTTGAGGACATGGCCCTTCGGCAGTACAAAACTGTATGCCGACTATCTGAAGATTTTGGACTTCCACTTTAGCACGACGATAGCCACCGGCTCGATTGAGCAAGATATAGACGGATTCACCACTTTCAATGCTTTTTCTGGCGTTCGGATTTTCCCAGATCCATCGAGCTTGTGGAAATTCTGCCAATACCAGTTCTGTGACTCGACGCTGAATCACGCCGTAGGCAAGATCCCGTACATCCTTTTCGGTGGGAATTGGCGTAGGTTCTTGAACAGTTGTTTGCACTTCAATGGGTTCTACCGTTTTTGAAGAGAGAAACAAGAGCCGGATGACTGCTACAAAAATGCCCAGAATAATCAAAAGCAAAATTGGCCAAAGCCGGCAGATAAATGTCAGAAGCGCAAGCATTCCTAATAGGATCAGCGCTTCATAAGCCATATGCCGTTTGTGTTCTTTTCGATTCATTGGCATATTTCCTTTCTTGTACTCATTTTTGGGCACAAAAAAACGCACATGAGCAGTTTATCTGTAACTCATGTGCGTTTCAATGCGCCTGATTCAATTGTTCTGTATCCTCCTTATTCATCAAAGAAAGAATTTCCGCCGCCAAATGCTTCAAATCCTGTAAAATTTTCAGGTGTAGAAGTATTTTGCGGTGCAGCGGCGGGAGAGGAGACAGGCGGTGTTTCGTGATTGCCATTATTATCGGCTTTTTTGTTCCCACCACTGAAACAGTATTCAATATCTGTCAGAATGATAACGGGAACACTCTTCTTTTCGCCGGTTGTAGCATCTTCCCATGTATCCTCATCCAAACGGCCGAGAATCGTGACAAGAGAGCCTTCCTTGAGCTTCATATTTTTGATTCGCTCGCAGAGAGGACCAAACGCTTTCACAGAGAAGTTAACCCAGCGCGAGTTGTTTTCCGCACGAGTATCGTACACTTTGTATCCGACTCTGAATCGTACAGAATCGTTATTTTCCGAATACTTGAGTGCGGGGGTGTCGTTATATCCTTTTGATATAACAACCGGGGTACCAAATGTCATTAACATAGTTAAGACTCCTTTCTTGCAGGGGTTACCTGCTATCAAATATATTTATTTCAACCTGTTTTCCAGGCAGAAACCGAGAGAAACAAAAAAAGTGCCAATCAGCACAATTGTGCTAACTGACACTTTGTAAACCTTGATACTATGGATTTTCAACTGAAAACCTTGAAACTGTTATTTTTATTATAGCATACTTTATTCTCTCAGTCAATCCGTCTGAAAAAGTTCTTAGTTATGATGACTGAGTTTGGAGCAGTTCTTTTTTTGCCAGCTCTAATGCAAGATAGACTTTTTGTGTGTCACAGTCCATATGTCCGTCTTTATCAGAATGCTCATGAATCAGATTCCTGATTTCGTCCAGCAGCACCAGTAAATTCTCGGCTGTCATAATTGTTGTTCCCCTTTCTCATTTTTTCCAATGCAAGGTAACTGCATAACACTTTACATTGATCATGCTCATAGACAGGTGTATGTTTAGAGATATATACTCGGATATTATCCCCTTTTTCCATCTGTTTTATACATTGCCTGATCACAATCTTTACAGTCCCTGCCTCCGTTTCAAGGTAAATGTTTTTCACACGTTTACGCAGCGGTGTTTTATCAACTGAACTGCATAGTCCTTCTAATATGATATACCTGTTTTCAGTAACAGTGTGCCAAACGTAAATGCCATTCACGTAAAAAAATGCCGCAAACACCAAACAGGGTATTAAAAGATAAACATCTTTATACAAAACAAGGATTAGAATGGTGAGAATTAAAAACACTGACCCTGCTCCGAAACGTATTATCAGCTGTTTTTGTAATGCTTCTGGCAAAGCCATAAACTTCTCTTTCATTATATCACCTCACAATAACAGTATCCGTTTTTTCTTGAGCAAACTCAGAATGTTTTTAATGGTTTCATCTCGTGTTGCTGCCTTTTCCATCTGTACTTCTAAAATATTGTCCTGAATGTTATTTTGAAAATAGATGGTTTCCGTCAATTTCTGCCTGTTATAGGAATATAGCAGTTCAGACGAAGGACGAATACCTTTCTCATTCAGGTAAACAAGTTCTGCTACAGATAGATGTAGACCCGCATGACAGATCCATTCTAAAAGTTCTTTTTCTTTTGTGCTGAGTCTGGAAAAACGCATCTTAGGTTTTGTTTGACATAGGACGCACTGAGTCAAGATCTGATACTGAGCTAATTCACTCGTTTCCTCTCTATACTCAACCAAATTCATTCGTGCCAAATGCTGCAAATGCTTTTTCTGTTCTTCTGTTTTCTCGTAGGCAAAAGAAAATCTACCGTCTAACCACAAGTCGGCTTCTATACCAGTCAAGCGAAATTCGACCCCACACCGTGTTACAAATAGCAATTCTTCTGTAGACGGTCTTGCAACCATACCTTTCGAAATATACATTAGTGTTCACCTCGTTTTGAGCTTTACCTTATTACACGGTATCGCTCTCGAAAGTGTAACATTACAACAGATACATAGCAGCAACACATAAAGAAATGATCAATAACACTCCGATTGCAACTAAGCCAACCCGTTTCATCATCACCCAATCGATGCCTTCACGGTGTTTTCCAATGTCACTTGGTACGATGTCATCATAATACCCATCGTAAGAAGGATCGTTCTTTTCTGTTTCATTTGGTAATGTTTCGGTATTTTCTTGCGGAGGACGTTTCTTTTTTTTGGTCAATTTCTGAGCAGGAATACTCTTTTGGGCTTTGGGTTCTTTTTCCTCGTTAACCTCTTTTGAGTTTGAATGAGGTAATTCCTTTCCGCATTCCGAGCAAAAAGAAACGACGTCATCCACAAGGGATGCGCCGCAATATGGGCAGTATTTCATATCAACACACTCCTTTGTATAAAATTTCGGTTTTAAAACCGTTCTCATCAAAGCCTAAGTGTGGATATTAAAAGTATACCACATAACAATTTGCATGTCATCGGCATCAACCTTGCCATTTATCTTGCCATTTTATATGCCATTTTGTTTTCACACAAAAAAATATAGAAATGAGATCAGTAAGAATAAGGTTTACAGTTTTACAAACAAATTAAAACCACTCTGTTGCGATATAGCATTATACAAAGTATAATAGTATTGAGAGGAAATATTATTATATAAATTGGATTGTTTAGGCGGAGGAATAACTATGAAATGTCCATTTTGTAATGTTGAAATGATACATGGTTATCTAAATTGTGGAATGACCTTATGGAGCACAAAGAAGCATAAAATCAGTTTGTTAACTGATGATGATGAAACATTTTCTCTTCAGCTTGGTAAGCCAGCACTGTCTCCTCATCACATAGAGAGTGACTGCTGTCCCAAATGCAAAAGAATCATTATTGATAGCTCCGGCTATAAAAACAATATTGATTGAACCCGCACTATCTAATTATCATTTTTTATTTCAACGATTCAAATTACTCATAATTCAAGGAGGTGCTAACTATGAAGAGGACACTTTGCATATTCCGAAGGTTTATTTTGTTTTTCTGCTTATCTTTTCTGATGCTAAATTTAATCCCACCACATGCATCCGCGAATTCAGCACAGACCCATTGGACCGGAACAACCGCTACAGGAGCTATTATCACAAATGATGAGTGTCCGATTGTCGTTGAGAATGAAAATTTGACATTTGATATTAACGAATTTCCAAAGCAGTACTACAATGAGTCCGAAGATTATTTGAGCTATAATGGAAAAGTGACTGCAGAGTACACTTTTTATAATCCAGCGGATTACACTGTAAACGCTGTACTTGCGTTCCCTTTTGGAACAGTCCCTGATTATGGGATAATTCGCAATTCGAAAACAGATGAAACAATCTGGACCGCAGATACAGAAAGGTACAATGTATCAATTGACGGGACACCGACTGATAAACAACTACGCCACACATTTTCATTGAATGGATCCCAGTTTGAACTGAACAGAGATGTTTCCATGTTGCATAGCTCATATATGGATGATGAGTTTTACGATCCGGATTTACCTGTAACTCAATATACCTTTGTTGCGAGCAATGTGGATACTGAAACATATCGGGCTGCAAATGCGGCATTTATCTTCTCTGCAGATCAAAACAAAACAAAAATTCTGCTAGAAAATCAAAGTGGTGCCAAAACTCAAGATAATGGAATCCAAGTCGAAACTTGGGTTCAAGATGAACCGTTTGTTTTAAATGTAATTGGAAATCCATTGACTCAAATGCCAGAGTGGAAATTTTATGAAGATGGGTCCTGTGAAAAAGAAATTGATGGTACCATGACCCTGGTAAACACAAATGTCATAACATTTAAGGAACTGGCTCTATCTGAATATGAAGCAGATTCCGGCATTTTAGAATACGACTGGTATAATGCGATTGTAGAATCAATGAAATACTTCGAGTGGGAATATGGCGTTGTTCCTGGTTCAGAATTTCAATTTGACATCTCGAACCAGTTAATGCGCTGGTATGAGTATGAGATAGTATTGGAACCCGGTGAGAAAATAGTTAATACCGTGACTGCTCCTGTATATCCATCTATCAACACCAATTATGAGCCCCCTATTTACGAATACACATACCTACTGTCTCCTGCACAAAGTTGGAAAGACTTTGGCACTTTAAATATTATGGTGAATACACCATTTTACATGACAGAAAGCGGACCAGAGGGGTTTGAACAATCAAATAGTGGTTACATATGCAAGTTTTCAAATCTGCCAGAAGGTGAACTCACATTTACTCTCTGTTCCGATCCTAAGCCGACCGCACCTATCTTTAATAATTATTTGTCACCGATCCTTTTAATTTTTCTCGGAATAGTCCTTATATTTGCAATCGTGATTATTGTCGTTGTTGTTCTAATAAGAAAGCGTAGAACCTAATTTTCCATATATAAAAAAGTGGCGGTACAGTATAGACTGTACCGCCACAAAAATAGTTATCCTACATCATCCATTAAAGGGGATGATTTTATGATACTTTGGAACATCGATTCTCCGGAGTCCCCCGTTTGATATGTGCTATTATGAGATGTAATCGGTTCTTTCTTTCCAGACTGAAATTTAACAAGATACCAAGCTGATAACCAGGCTTCGTAATGTGTTTTTGTTATAAGCAGTAATTCGCTAAAGCTTTCAAAGGTCATGCTAATCGCCACATGATTTTCAGGTTTATTTCCGAATTTCGGGACTATCAATCCTTTATCATTGGCTTGTCCAGGACCACTGTCAGCTACAAATAGGAAATCAGATTTACTGCCACAGAGTAGTTGAGCTGTTCTTGATTGGCTCATTCCATCTTTTCGAGCGCGGCCTTGCTTTGCCAACTTTTCTGCAGAAGTACCTCCAAGGCACTGATAAAGTGGAGTTTTATCTCCACTTTTTTTCTTATTCTGCAGCATATAGCGAAGCTCACCGCATTCAGTCTTTCTGCACAGCTCAAGAAATTCATCTGCTGTAATGTAGATAGATATATAATTTGTTTGACGCTGACCCGCCGGACGGTTAAGATCATATGTAGCAAAAACAAAATGGATCCTGCATATTTCAAATGCATCGCTTAGGCTTTCAACAAAACATCCACGGGCATCCTTGCGAATAATTTGGTTTTGGTTGCGAATATCATCCATGTTGTTTACCCCCTTTCGGAATAGGCATAAGCTGCATCACTACAAGAAGTTCTTCAGAACTTTTCTCGAACTGAGGTAAAAATTCTTTCTCCATATCATAGTCCAAATAAAGCTTAACAAAAGTAAGAGCCCATATATTTTCCATTAGCTCATCTTTTATTTTTCCTTCAGCCTTGCGGAAGATGGAGCCCAGCTTCATGATGGTATTGTTCCACTTGGAAAAGAACGGATCATCAATGGAAATTCCAAATTCATTCAACCATTCACGGACAGTGTGCGTTTCAGAATCGTCGCCACATCCAGGATTTGTGAAAATGTATTCGGTTCCATACATTGCAACCGGATTTTTTACATTTTTATTTTCAAACCTAATACAGCGACCAATAGGAAACATTGCACATACAGCTGGTTTTGCTTTATGTACTGAACATTTTCGGTCTTTTAGTAAAGGACACCTTTTAATGGAGCCTCTTGGTTTTAGCCTTACGATTGGCATTCTGGAATCGCTGCCTATATAATTCTCGCAATAAGCGATAAAAAAGTCACGAGGATTCAAACCAAGCTCTTTCGACATATTATATATATCTCTTGGCGTCAAAAGTATGTCTTCTCGATCTATGCAGCATTTACCGCACATAGTACAGTGGAATTTAAACGGCTCATCCAAACCAATTTTCATCTGATCAAAGTTATCCACGATTTCTTTCAATCTGTTATCCATAATTTTGTACCTCCAAAATATTTAAAGGCGCCGAAATAATTCGACGCCTTTTTGTGATTTTACATCCTGATCAGTTCCAGGTATCTCTGCCTGGAACAAATTCAACCTCAAGGTTTTCGCTGATTGGCATATCAGGTTCGCCGTAAAAGTCGTTGTCACATTTCGTATGGATATCTGCTTTGCCTTCCTTATACGGACTGACATCAACATATACTTGGCCATTCGACTCATAAACAGGTCTTTCCCAATCATCTCTACCTTTGTAGTTTAGTATAAGTTTTTTCATCATGATTTCCTTTCTGCCTTTATTGGCTTTAACGTTTTCCGGCAAGTCTTCTCAAAGCAGCAATCAAGCAACTGTTATTGTGATTATATTGGTTGATAAAGGACTTGTCTAAATCAAAGTTTGAATACTTATAGTGAATGAAAAGCATCATTGCTCTCGGCTTATCACATTCCGGCACTTTTTCAAGTAGCCTTGCAATCTCTTGCACCGTACTGTACTCTTCTTCCCAGAATGCAAAATCCTGATTCGAGCACCGCTTCTGTATCCACTTTTTGACCGACATTTGCGGGCCAGTATTGTGATGCGGTTGTTCCATGCTGATAAATTGTTCATAACCGCCTTTTGCATCAGGTCCTACCGAAATAGGATATGTACGGCAAGCTCGCGGATTTACGCTGTGAATCGTGCATTTATTCTCTTTCAAAAATATACAAGCATCATCTTCACCTACTGTTTTAAGCATAAATACCAAATAACCGGATTCATGCAACAGTACCGGCTCAGCATAAGCAGCCAGAACATCATCAATAGAACGCACCTTTTCTCCGGAGTCTCTAAAGAATTTTGCTAACCGAAATGCATCGAGACTTTCCAGTGGTACGCTTTCCCGCACTCTTCTGCAGCAGGCGCCACATTGACTGCACCGAAATGAAAATCGGTCTGTTGTTTTTATGGGAACCATTTTTGTTATGAAAGCTTTCATATGATCTTCCTTTCTGAACAAAATTCGATATCTCATGAGAGATGTTCTAAACCTGCCATGAGCAGATCTTCTGTTTGCAACATCTGCAGGCGATAGACCGGCATACAATGCTCGTCCTCCGGGAAGATATTGTTTCCATCCGGAATAATAACCCTAAGCACTTTACGACCGGTTTCCTCGAATTCATCCAAACGGATATCACAATCCTCGTAAATTCCAGAAACATAGTCACCGGCATGAAATACTTCTCCTGACTGTACCCGCAGTCCAAGAGTGTTCAGAATGCGTGCTATCTCCTCATCTTTTATGCGCAACACAAGCTGGAAATCCATATGACCGTATCTAATCATTCCATGTGTATGCGCATTACATGCATAGGGCAAAAAACCTGTTTCGATATTGTTGCAATCATCACATGCTCCATTTGCCACACAGTGTATTACCCAGTCTATTTTGAGCGACATATTGATCCTCCTGATTTTTCAAATATTTTTTCATTGCGTACATTGCCTGATGGAGATCTTCGTCAAACAGATTCCACGATTCAATGAATTCCTGCATAGAATTTGAATCAAACAATCTTACTTCACTCAAACAGAAAATCTCACCATTCTCTTCGTCCGCAATGTCATAAGGCAGGCTAAGAACTCCTTCTTTAACCAAAACCAAAAAAGTTCCGAGATGTCTACCATCCGATATAGGATAAGGCCAGCACAACTCATTGTGATATTTCTCGCGATATTCTTCGCAAAAGTCCATCAATGCAGAGTGTGTGGACCCATTATTTTGGAGGTATATAAGAAGCTGACTCATGCTTCTGAGCTGCTTCAGATCAACACCCAGATTTTCTAATTGGATGTGACTCATATCATCTGAATCTTTTTCTTTCACATCAATTAAATAAAGAAATTCTCGGTCTATGTACTCTTTTATCCAATCTAATCCTAAGCTGCGTTTCAGTAAAAGATCTGATAATCCCATTCCGAGTGCATTAAAAGAGACATCTCCATCATCACAATAGGTGTCTTCTCTCACTCGGTCTTCAGCTTCTACCGTATCAAAAACGAAGTCCAGTTCAGCTAAGTCAACTCTGTCATTCTGTATCGATATGCCCCAGTAATCATGATCATCCATTGAGGCGATACAGTAAAAACAACGACCAAGCAGCTTCTGAAGTTCAGATGATACAGCCTTGGCTACATCAACCCAGGATAACTGTATTGATTTAATTTGAATCATTCACATTCCCTTTCTGCCATATATGGCTTGTAATATGTTGTATCTTCAAGATGGGACTGGTAGACCCCTATGCAAAGCCTGTGTTGAGAGTCTCGCTCAGGATTAAATTCTGCAAAACATATTTCTTCTTGCGGATCGTCCGTATTCCTATCCCAATAAAGATTGATTGCCGGAAAGTTTTCATCATCAATGGCAACGGCTTTTAAACGAGTGCCATCTGGTAAAGGTAATTCAATGCTTGGATAATCCTCCAGACTCATTTCATAACCTCCTGCCCAACTAATTCCGGTATGGTAGAGATATGAAGCAAATAATTTGTGTTCTGCGTTTCAAACTGAATCTCGGTCTGAGAAATGTTATCCATTCCCAGAACAGGTGATGTTCTGCGCAAAAACTCTCCTTCACAAATAAGAGCAGATGCTCCAATTTAAATTGGGCAAATTAAGCTGCCTGTAATCTCAATACATTTTTTTTGCTGATTCATAATTGTGCTCCTTTCAAATAAATCTGATTTCTAAAGCGACGATTTCATTGTCTGATTTTTGAGCATAAACGCCATAGCAACCATCGCCATAGCCCGAAAAGCTATAAAAACCTTCCTCTGTAAGCCATACGCTCCCTTTTGCTATGCTGTCGCAAAATCTTGACCATTCATCATCACTATAATCTGGTTTGTTATGAAAAAAACCAGCCAGTCCTGCATCTACACCGATGGATCCTATTTCCTCCATGCTTTTTTGAGGTGGAATAATACCATTTAGATATATGCCAAGAATCCCAACATGCTTTTCCGTGTAAGATTGCTCGTTCACCGAAAACTTTTCGGTATGATACCAAGCAATACAGGTATACAGGCCTTTTTTGATTGAGATGTTATTCATCCGACACCAAACATTCCTGCTATAACATGGATCCGTAACATCTACTGCTCCTTGAAAATCCTTTGTACCAATAATTTTTCGTCTCATAATCAGCCTCCAAAAAAAGCGGAACAGTTTCCTGTTCCGCCATAGTTTGTTCCAGCTTATTCTGCCAGCATGTTTTCAAATTCCTGTTCAGTCAGTGTAGGAATCCCGAGTTGCTGAGCTTTTGTCAGCTTGCTTCCTGCCTTTTCTCCAACAATCAGATAATCTGTATTTTTTGTAACAGAATTCGTAGGCTTTGCACCTAATTCTAACAGCTTTGTCTGAATGCCATCGCGGGTGTAATTCACTAACTTACCAGTGGCCACAACAGTTTTTCCGAAAAACGGATTGTTCGTATTTGTATTCATAAAATGATTCTCCTTTATAAACTCAACTTTACTCAATAACGGACGCCAGAGTTTGGCTTCCTGCTCATCTGCATACCATGCATAGATGTTATCGTTCATGATCTGTCCGAAATCAGGGAGGGTTGTAAAATCAAAACCGGATTGAATTGCAGCTTCAAAATCTTCCCATGAACCATGAAAATGACGATCCAGATCTCGACCAGCGTGCCTGCCAACCATGGGAATTCCCAGACCGGCAATGAACTTGGCCAATGTACAGCTGCGACTTTTCTCAATGGCTGCGTGAAGACGTTCATAGGATTTTTCACCAAACCCATCGGTATTGATAATCTCTTCACGATGGAGGTCCAAATCATACAAATCTCCAAAGTTCTGAATCCAACCATGCCCGATAAACTTCTCCAAAGTGACTGCAGAAAGACCTTCGATATTCATTCGAGTCTTCTCACAGAAGTGGCTAAACTTCTGTACCAGTTTTGCAGCACAGCGCGGATTTTCACAGAATAGCTGGCGAGTTCCACCGCTGGTTTTCTTTACACTTAATGGTTGTCCGCAGCAGGGACACTCCATAGGTAAAGAGTAGGTGTTGCTCATCGTAGCATTTTCTGCAATTTGGGGAATGATCATGTTGGCTTTGTAAACCTTAATTTTGTCGCCCACTCCAAACTGGAATTCATCAAAAATGTCCATGTTATGCAGATAAGCTCGACTGACGACAGCTCCATCCATATTAACCGGCTTAAACAGTCCAGTAATACTTACCATACCTGTTCTTGTTGTTGCCAACTCCACACCGGAAAACTCAGTTTCATACAATTCATCCTGCCATTTTAGCGCGATTAACCTGTTTTCATGATGACCGGTCGCACCAAGACTGCGCCCATAGGAGATATCATCATACTCCATAATGAGGCCGTCTACAGGATATGCATATTTCTTTGGCTGGAAACTGTTAATGGCTTCACGCACCGATTTATCATCCACACCTGCATCCAGATGAATGTAAGGCACTACGGAAAATCCATTGTGCTCCAGGAAGTGCTGCTGCTCTAACTTGCTACCAGACTCCATTTCATCACTGACCAAATCAAATGCCCAAAACTCCAGCATTCTCTTTTTGGCTTCGCCGGCATCCAGTTTACGAACACTACCAGCTGCCAGATTTCTTGGATGGGTGTAGTCTCCTCCCAGACTGAGATTGACTTTCTCGAAATTTTCCCACGAAATGACGCCTTCACCACGAACCTCAAAGGATTTCTGAGTGGGTATGGTAAGAGGTACATTCAGAAAAGTGCGTACTGTATGGGTAACATCTTCTCCGATAATTCCTTCACGACCTCTTGTAATTGCTTGATGCAATTTGCCATTTTCGTAGCGCAGCACCAAGGTGAGCCCATCCATTTTCCAACTGAGTAAGACAGGTTGACCAGCTGCAAATTTAACCAAGTCATCAATTGACTTGGTCTTATCTGCCGAAAGCATTGGTCTGGTATGGCGTACTGGTGTAAGCTCCTTCAGAATGTCTCCGCTAACCTTTTGGGTTGGGGAATTGGAAAGAATCAAACCAGTATCATGTTCCAGTCCTTTCAGTTCGTCCAGTATGAGGTCGTATTCCCGGTCTGTCATAATAGGTCTGTCATCACGGTAATAGGCGATATCTGCTTCATTGATTATCGCTATTAACTCAAGCATTCTTTCGTGATTTGTTTTGTAGTTATTCGCACTCATGTGCAAGCTCCTTTCTTATAATATCTGGTCGATACTTTAGATTGAATGGAATGTAATCTCGCCATTTGGGATTATCAAAAATTCTGTCTGCATGCAATTCTAAAGCATATTGCTCAATTTCGTGCTTTCCATGCAGCCAGAGTGCAGTTTCCTTTATCCACTGGCAAAGATGCGCATATAATTCCTCTTCTTGATTTCTACTGATCAACTCATGAACAAGTCGTTCCCATTGTGAAACCTCTATGTCACCAATATTGGTCATCACTCCGGTTCGATAACCTGTCACACGGTTTTTACCGCTGCCAGAAATCGTATAGGACCTGCCGGTTCCATATCGCTTCCGAAGATCTTCAAATTTTAAGCCATCTGAAGAAATTTCTTTCTCTCTCATGCCGGGATCTCCTCTTTCTGTTGAGCAGCAGAAGGATTTTTGTCCTGGGACAGGGACAGAAGAGCATATGGTGTGACCCATTCGGACCATTCTTCCATCGTGATGGTGTTCCCATGAACGACAATCCCAGGAATTTGATACAAGAACATCTGAATATAGGCCATCCACACACATCGGATGTCAATATCCCTGCCAATAAATAGGCATTTCTTTTGATAATCTATTCCTTTTCGTTTCATAGCCCATGCAGAAGCAAGAAACATCGCACCAGAGCCACAAGCAGGATCATTGACAGTAAATGGCTTTTCGTCAGGCAATTCGTCAACCGGATCAACGAACATGGCCATCATACGGCAAATATGGTCATCCGTAAAAAATTGTCCATTCCATTCATTGTTCAGACCGAGCCTGTGATAAATACTTCCAAGAATATCGCTGGGTTCCTCCGAATGCTCTTTGACAGCCATATACATCAACGCAAACATTCTTGCATATGTAGACAGCATTTCCTGAGACATTCCGGAGACCATTTGTTGATATCGTTTTTCTCTTTCTTCCGCATATCTTGGATCTACCTGAGCATTAAGAGAGACAGCAAGCATTTCGAGAAATGTGGTAAACACATTGTTTAAGCCTTGCGTTTGTCCTAATGTCTGGATTTCTTCGATGAGTTGTTCTGATGCGGATTTTTGTACTTTTTTAGCCATTTGCATCCTCTCTTTCACTTCGAAAACAGGGCCTGCAATTAGCAATTCGTCTTCTCCGTCTGTAAACACCATCTCGTCAATAATCAAACTGGCTGTAGACTCAGACTCAGAATATAAACCCAGATCTACGACCTGCATCCCCCTGAGTTCATCTAATCTGCCATTTGCGTATTCCCCATTAAGATAGATGCCTTTATACTTTGCATCGAATCCTTCAGGAGTTCGATCAATACCGCTTTCGTCCCAGTTTAATGAGACAGTCTTTCCACTTGATAATTGAACTTCAATATAATCAATTATCAGGTCCTTGGTTTTTGTTGTTCCTTGTAAGATAAGAGTCATAAAACCTACCTCCATTTAATGATTTTATATATAAACGGGGTAGGCCTGTAGGCTCTCCCCGGAATCAAGGTTGGGGGAGCCTCGTCAGCTCCGATCTATATAAAAAAAGCGCTCAAAGAAACGAAATTCTCTGAGCGCTTTTGTGACTTAGTTAGTCAAGATGTAAAGTTGTGAAAAATGGACGGAAGTCCATACTCCCGTTTTTTACTGTTCTGTGCTTCTATAACAGAAGCAGAAGACATAAAAAAACGCCTGAAATCATAATGATCCAGACGTTGTGTTACCTGATAAACTCTAATTGCTCAATTGCAATTACTGATACTGATATAAATATTATAACGTAATCCACTAAATTTTGCAAGATGTCTGACCAAATTTATCTCTGTCAGATTGAATTAGCGTTCTATTTTTCTGTTGAAATGTTTTCTGTACAGAGATAATACAAAAAGCGACCGTACATATCGGATTCGTTAATTTATGTTTTTTCGTTCCGAGGATCATGTACTTTTATAAGGGACACAAGAAAAACAACACAGATTACAAACGAAATCAAGCCACCCAAATAGCGACTGGAAAGAATAAGTATAATTTCAAATGAAAGGACGAACATAAATATTCGTGCATACAACTTATTTCTACTTGCTTTTCCGGTTGAAAACCATATATTAGCAAGGAGTATAACCATAAATATTCCAGAAATGATAGCCGTAATATATTTGAACATATACGCTTGTTCGCTGACTTGTCCTTGATTTACACAAAATACTGCCATCTGCGCCGCACATGAAGCGGTCAAAAAGATCGTATTCCGCTTATTGAGAATAGTGCGCAACCCTTTTTGCTCGATATTCTCTTTTGCAAAGACTTTTCGCTCTCGACTTTCATTGAGCAATATATTGGCATCTACTTTGAGTACCTCGGCAAGCTGCAAGAGATTTTGGGTGGACGGTTCGCTTTGACCAGTTTCCCATTTCGAAACTGCCTGCCGACTAACATTTAATTTGTCTGCAATATACTCCTGCGAAAACCCCTGCTTTTCTCGTGCTTTTTTAATGTTGTCAGATAAAGCCATATCGGCACCTCCTTTGTACTATAACTTTAACATATAACTTGTTAATTTACCACCAACTATTACGCAACTATCGGTTGCACCTAAGAAAATGTGACAATTTGGTATTAAAAACCAAACTGTCACTGTTGATTTATATTGTTCTGTTTCCTGTCTAGATATCTGATTCAAATTTTTGTTTTATATTTTTCCCACTTAATTTTTCTTCATATTATTTGCTTCAAGATCAAAAGGAGCTACGAATTTTATCCAGTTCCTCTTTCTTTTCTACCCAATTCTCCACATAACCGCAGTTACAACATACATAACGGATAACTGGGATCTTCCCGAATAATGTAATTGTGGTTGTATAGATATTGTTTCCGCTCGCATACCGGCCATTATCCGGAATACGTCTGATATCTGTTGAGCTGCATTTTGGACAACAGTGACTATTTTTCATCATATTCACCCTCTTGAGAAATAACTGGCTGTCCGTCCGTACCCAGCAGCGGCGTAAGACCACCTGCATTGCACGAACGCCTCCAAATATAATTTATACCGGTTTCCCTGTCTACCAATATTTCTATTGTAGATCCGAATGAATTCTGAGAATATGTTATCTCAAATCTGTTACGCATTTTTCTACCTCTTTTATCAAATCTTGTTTTAGACAACATAATATCCGCCACTCTGACAATGAACTATATTAAAATTCTCTTTTCTTGTATACCTGAATAGAAAGAATCCACGATACAGCTAATACAATAACAGAAGCGGAACAAATGACAGGAAGGAACCAGGATCGCATGGAAAACATCAAGTTTACAATAGCCAAATCCGCTTCTTCTCCCATTGCACCAATAACCCCAAAAGCGGCGCAGAAAACACAAATTATCACATAAAATGCAAATCGACCTTTTTCTGCTCCGAATTTGAAAATCGCAGGCAACATCAAAGAAGGAGCAAAAAGCCCCATCGCAGGTAATAGCGCAACTAAAGATAGAAGTGCATTTACATCAAATTCATTATTGATCAGCATTCTTGTAATTTGACCGACGAGAACAAGTATAATGGCAAAAGCCAAGAAAATAAGAGCCATCAAATACTTGACAGATACCAGCTGTTGCTTTGAATACGGAAATACGCCGGAAAAACTGCTCCATTTGCTTTTTTCATCATAAGAAATCAGATTAACCGGAATAACACTTGCTAGTAACACCGGATATGCCAACAGGAATGAGGTGTTTCCCCAAACAGCCAAAAGGGAGAATACAACTGCGATCACAACATAAGCACGGCAGTATTTCCTTGCCATATAGAAATCCTTCAGAAGTAATCCTTTCATTTTAATGAGCCTCCTTAACCATGAAAATAAATAATTGCTCAATATCAACTGGACTCAACTGCAGTGTCGCAGGGACCTTATTTCGCTCTACAATGGCCTCGACACCATATGCTGATTCTTTCTTGCCCTTCACTGCCGATGGATCAAGCTCTGCCAACTGTGCCGCTGTACAATGAAGAATCCCATATTCCTCCATAATTCTGTCTTTTTCTTCACACAAAAGCAATCTTCCTTTATGAAGAAACGCGATGTAATCGCAGATTTTTTCGAGATCGCTTACAATATGGGACGACATCAGGATCGAATGACTTTCATCTCTTGTAAACTCACTGAAGATATCAAGCACTTCATCTCTGACAACAGGATCCAAACCGCTAGTTGCCTCATCAAGGATCAGCAGCTTCGGATGATGTGATAAAGCCACTGCAATACCAAGTTTCATCTTCATACCGCGTGAGAACTCCTTAAATTCTTTATTCTCCGGCAATGCGAGTTCGCGAACATACTTTTTATATGCGACTGAATCCCAGTTGCGATAAGTATTTTTCATTATATTTCCTATCTGTTTTACAGTCAGACATTCTGGGAAGCCTACCTCATCTAAAACAACACCAATATCCTCTTTTATAAGGGAAATGTTTTCAGTATTGTCCTTCCCGAATATTCGAATGCTTCCCGAATCTCTCCGGACCATTTCAAGGATTAGCTTGATCGTAGTGCTCTTTCCCGCACCATTTTCACCGATCAAACCCATTATACAACCTTGTGGCAGGGTTAGATTCAGATTTTGCAGAGAAAAGCCAGGATATGATTTACATAAATCTCTAATTTCCAGAGCATTCATAACTTATTCCTCCATAATATAATTAAGCATTTCGATAACCTCTTGCTTTGTCAGGTTACAAGAGACTGCAAGTCGAGCAATTTGCTCCATATATTCTTCTATCTTTTTTAAATTTGTTTCCCGCAGCAACTCTACATTCTTTGCAGCAACAAAACAGCCCTTGGCTGCTATAGTATATATGAACCCTTCTTTTTCCAGTTCATCATACGCCCGTTTTGTTGTCACTACACTGATTCTTAAATCCTTCGCCAGATTACGGATAGAAGGCAACGGATCATCTTCCTGAAGAGTTCCATTTATTATCTGCTCTTTAATTTGCGTATATATCTGATCATAGATAGGCGCGCCACTTTTGTTATCTATGAATACATTCACCAAATCGCCTCCCTTGTTTCTTCTGTATAGGTACAGTATATACAGTTGAAACAGTTTTGTCAATACTTTATTTGAAAATAGGATTCTGGAACATAAGAAAACGAAGAAAAAATGAACAGCTGTGCTAATCAATCGGCATGGCTGTCCATTTTTATATTACAATACTTCGATATAGCGTTTTAAACTTCTAATGTCTATCTCCAGCATATTTTAAGCACTTGTTTTTGACTTATGATCATAATTAGCATATCTATTATGATAAATATTTATCGTGTTGCAATAAATATTTATTGACTTTTTGATTCTACTCTGATATAATGAAGTAAATTCCAAAAAGGAGAAGAATAAATATGAGATCAAAACTTTTCAAATATCTTATGGTAATAATCTTTGGAATGTTTCTTTGTGGTATTCTTATTTACCTATGGGGAATCCCAACAATAGGGCATATCATTACACAGAATTTTCCTGAATTTAGTTACTGTTATTATCCGTGGCTTATCTTTTTATGGTGTACTGGAATCCCCTGCTTTATTGTATTAGGATATATGTGGAAGATCTCAGCAAGCATATGTGCAGATCAAGCGTTTACCAGCCGAAACGCGATTAGATTGAAGCGCATTGCTCAATTAGCTGCATTTAATGTTATCTTCTTCTTCGCTGGAAATATAATATTTTTATTTCTCAACATGAGCCATCCAAGTATTCTGATTTGTTCATTGGGGATAGATTTCGTTGGAATTGCAATATCGGTTATCGCACAAGCACTTTCAAAGCTTGCTACAAAAGCTGCCGCATTGCAGGATCAATATGATTTAACTATATGAGGAGATCCAATATGCAAGAAGAAATTATTTTCAATATTGATGTTATGCTTGCAAAACGAAAGATGAGCGTGACAGAATTAGCTGATAAAGTTGGAATTACTATTGCCAACATATCGATATTAAAAAACGGTAAAGCTAAGGCACTAAAAATATCTACACTATGCAAGTTATGCTCTGCACTGGATTGCCAGCCTGGTGACATTTTAGAATATCGACCTGGTAACGAGTGTGAGGACAACAAATAAATACATGAAAAAGGTGATAACATGAAAAAAATAAGCATCTTAGTACTAACGATAATTCTTATATCAACTCTTACTGCCTGCTCCTCAAAAAGTCCAAATGAGATCGCATCTAATACACTTGGATTTGATTTATCTTCCGGTAAGGTAATCTCAAGTTATGACACACATAGTGGAAATGGAGATGGTTCCTCCTGCTTTACTTTTAGTTTTGATGACAACGCCATTTTAAATCATATTCAAAAATCTTCAGATTGGAATCCATTTCCTATCGATGAAACGACTCAAGCCATAATATATGGAATATCTGATAAAGACAAAAGCGTAGGACCGTTTCTAAATGACAACCACGGAAAGGCTCTGGTACCTGAGATACAAAATGGATACTATATACTTATAGACAGGCAGTCAAAAGAAATCCAACAAGCGGAGCCAGATTTATTAAAGCGCCCCTCATTCAATTTAACATTGTGTCTATATGATACAGATACAAACATGCTGTACTATTGTGAACTTGATACCTAAAAAGCTCTAAAACATTGTCTTTAGTATCATTATTTATTGCAAGTCCGAACGTATAAATGCAGAACTGAATACAAATATGCAGCGACCTGGAAAAAGAAAGGTCGCTGCTTTATTTATTGATAGAGTTGGGTTTTCAAGGCACAAAAAATTGTTTATAAAAGAAAAGTATTTGATACATTAAATTCTTTTAATCAAATAGTTGTACATATTCCTTTCGTTATACAGACTATCTTTATTCTTTTATACATGATAGAATATCTGTATAATCCAAAGTACATTTCAATAGAAATTGAGGAAGATTTGATATTTATGCAGTATGCTGTTAAACTGAGGTGAAGAATAATGGCTTATAAAATTCTAATCGTGGATGACGAACCAGAAATGGTGCAAATGCTCAGTCGTTCTTTAAGTCGTAATGGATATGAAATTATCACTGCATTCAGTGGAAAAGAGGCAATCACGTCAATAAAATCCTGTCCGGATCTAATCCTTTTGGACATCAATATGCCTGAGATGGATGGAATTTCTGTATGCAAAGAGATTCGTGACAAAATTGGATGTCCCATTTTATTCCTAACAGCCAAAGATCAAGAAACAGATAAAATTGATGGATTTACTGCTGGAGGAGACGACTACATCACAAAGCCTTTTTCCCTGGCTGAATTGAAAGTACGAATTGACGCCCATCTGCGCCGAGAACATCGAGAGAAACAAATCCAAAGAAAAGTGTTTGGCGATATTACAGTTGACTATTCCGCACAAGAGGTTCTTGTTCGTGGAGAATCAATGCACTTTCTCCGTAAAGAATTTGAAATTATTAGAATGCTTTCCCTGAATTCAGGACAGGTATTCAGTCGCAGCTATATCTACGAAACAATATGGGGATTAGAGGCCTGTGGTGACGATAATGTCATTATGGAGCATATTCGAAAAATTCGACAAAAATTCGGGAAAGCAGGATGTATAAACCCTATTGAAACGGTCTGGGGGTTGGGTTATAAATGGATAAAATAAAATCTTGTTGGAAGAAAATCCCCATACCTGTGGCCTTTATGTTATGCAGTATCACAGCTATTTTGCTGGCACTACTGTTCACCAACATTACCATGAGATTCGCTCAGTCAGGGCAAGCAATGATTCAGGAGAAATATGTAGAAATTGATCTGGATGATTTGAAACCGGCAAACGATTCTGAAGGTTTGGTTGAGGCAGTACCTGGAGAGGATACTGAGAAATTTCAACTTATACAGCTGCCTCCTTCAGCATTTAGTGAAGAGGATCAGCAGAAATATAGTTTTTATGAGCATACAGAAGAAATGGCTGCAATCTGTTGGTATACGGTTTTCTTGTTACTTGCGGCGATAACATTCTATTTTTGGAAAATTCGAACTCCGTTTCGTGTATTGACTGAGGCTACGGAAAAGATTGCTAAACACGATTTAGGATTTGAGGTTGCAGACTGTGGTCAGGATGAATTCGGACGGCTCTGCCGTTCCTTTGAAGAAATGCGAAAAGAACTGGTGAAAAATGAAACAGAGCTATGGCGGGCAACGGAAGAGCGAAAACGTCTGAACGCAGCTTTTTCCCATGACCTCAAAACTCCTCTTACAATCTTACAAGGACATACCGATATGTTGTTGGAGGATCTTCCCGATGAAAAATGTTCCCGAGCGGAACTGGTTGAATCTGTCCGAACCATTTCTCGTCAAGTGGCCCGCATTCACGACTATGTAAAAACAATGAATTCCATTCAAAAGCTTGAGGACTATGAAATTCAACCTGAACAAATGTCTCCATCCGATTTTATGCAAATGCTTTCTGACATTGTATTTGGACTATTTGCACCAGAAAAGGTAGAAATAATAAGTGAACTTCCGGAAGGTTCTTTAAATATAGATAGCCAAGCATTATCCCAAATTTGCGAAAACCTTTGTTCTAATGCTTTACGATATACACAGGATATGTTAAAAGTTACTGTATTAAGACAAAAGGATACACTCACATTGACATTCATAGATGATGGGCCAGGATTTTCCTCCAATGATTTGAAATTAGCGGTACAACCTTACTATCGAGGAAACAACAGCGAAAAGGCTACTCATTTTGGTCTTGGACTTTATATTTGTGACCTTCTGTGTCAAAAACACGGAGGTACTCTTTCCATTGAAAACAACGATGAAGTTGGTGCAAAAATCACTGTAGAAATTTCCTGCAGTTGAGAAAATATTGAGATTCCCCTGGTAAGATTCAGATGCTGAGAATTTACTTGGCATCTGAATCTTATTTTCTATGGAGGAAACTATGAAAAGGAAATTGATTAGAACGTCGGCAGTGTTGTTGTCAATAATGTTACTTGTTTCTGGATGCGGATTGAGCGATCCGATGTATAAAAATGAAAGTAGCACCACACAGGGAAACACATCAACACAAATCCCTTCTGATTCGGAAAATAATTCTTCCGGAATCCAAAATCCCAGCGGAGAAACTTCATTGGCAGAAGATGAGAAGCTTGGCTTTCAGAAAACCATGAACGTGTCGGATGTGTTCCGCCTTAATAAAATGTGTAAAGGCAGTGGCGGATATTATCTGGAAAACGAAGGACTATTGTATTATCTGGAACCAGAAAGCGGACGTATGATTCCAGTTTGCAGTAAACCCAACTGTAAACATAGAGACGATAATTGTAATGCATGGATTAACAGTTCAATGTTGACAATTTACGGAGATAAGCTTTACTTTGCAAACAGTGACGGATATGGAGAAGGCTTGAGACTTTTTTCTATGAATCCGGATGGTACCGGAAGAAAACAGATACAGAATCTAGAGTCACCATTAAAATCTGATAATTCCACTATTACATTCATGTCCACTGCCAGTCCAATTTTATATAACGGTATGGTCTATTTTAAGGACGGAGATCGGATTTGTACAGCAAAGCTTGGACAGGATGTATCAGAAGCTAAGGTGCTGATGAAGGAATCACGGGAGGGCGTTCAGGAAAGCCATTGGAAATTCTGGGCAGATGAGGATACGGTTTATGCCATGCATCGAGCGCTTACCTCGGAAGGATATGTTGATACTCTCTACCGTCTAAATGATAGCGAGGCAGAAAAACTCTGGAACTCCAAGATTTTGTTGGAGTTGGGTGCAGAGGATATTATTCTCGATGGGAACGCCAAGTGGTATATAAATAATGGCATACTTTATTACTATACGTCTGGTGGTCAAGTATGGAAAGTCGAATTAAACGGGTTTGAAAACGATGATAGCGGTGAAGCAGCGAAGATCCTACAGTGCACCACGCCGCTACTAAAAGATACGGATGTAGGAAGTGGCGGAACAGGGCTCTTCACCAAAGATTTTATTTTTATTCTGAACGAACAAAAAGATAGCAACACAGTTTCCGTCTATAATTACAGTGGTAAGTTCCAGCAAAAACTGGATCTCTCAGAAATCTTCAAACTACACTCAAATACATATTGCATTGAGTTGGTATTTGCTGATAATGGTAAGCTTTATTTGCTTGGTAGCCGGGGACAAGAAATGAGCGTGCAGAATAATCTCTATCAGTTGGACCTGCAAAACGGAAGCTTGAAAGAAATTATGGACTGGCCCAACTCTGGTTCTGATTATAAGGAACCAGAAACTCAGTATGGAGAGATCGGATAATGGAGTTAAAACTGAGAAATCTAACAAAGAAATACGGCAACTTTACCGCATTAAGCCAGTTAAGTGTAACCTTTACACCGGGGATATATGGAATTTTAGGTGCAAACGGTGCGGGGAAAAGTACCATAATGAATCTTATTAGTGACAATCTGAAACGATCAACCGGGGAAATACTCTGGAACGGCCAAGAAATTCTATCTCTAGGGAGAAAATTTCGGAAAGTGTTGGGTTTCATGCCTCAACAACAAGGCTATTACGATCGTATGACCGTAGATTTTTTTCTCCGCTATCTTTCTCAGTTGAAAGGAATTCCAAAAAAGCAGGCAGACCAAGAAATCAGAATTCTTCTTCAAAAGACCAATCTCTCTGATGTTTGTCATAAACAGATGACCAGTCTCTCCGGTGGCATGAAACAACGTGTGCTGTTGATTCAGGCTCTTTTGGGAAATCCTAAAGTGGTGCTCTTAGACGAACCAACAGCGGGACTTGATCCAAAAGAACGTATCCGGATCCGAAATCTGATTTCGGAATTTTCTCAAGGACGGATTATATTGCTTGCCACTCATATCGTGAGCGACATTGAGTTTATTTCTGATAAAATCCTGCTTATGAAAAATGGAGAGCTTGTTCGGATGGGCAGTACGGAAGAGCTGCTGATGAGCGTTGCGGATAAGGTGCGGGAATTGCCCTGTGACCCAGGGCAACTACCGGAACTGGAAAGTCGTTATAAGGTGGGCAATGTGTCGAGACGTCAGGGACATACGGTAGCTCGACTGGTAGGAGATGACCTGCCGCCGGAAAGCAAAAACGTGGCAGATCGGCTTACATTGGAAGATGTGTACCTCTACTACTTGGAGGAATCACAATAATGGAATGGAAACGAACGATTTTTTCAGGCCGTTTTCTTTGCCTGCTGCTCTGTGTTATCCTGCTAAATGGAATTTTCTTTTTGAAAGTTCAGTTTGACCGCAGTCTGGGTCTGGATTTGTCCGGCCCCGAGTCTCAACTTTCACATAGTGTGGTAGTGACGGAGGAAGGAATTTCTCAGTCAGAGGAATTGCCACAAATTCCATTAAATGAACTTAACAAGGAATACATTACCGTTCTTGATGAATTAAAAAGTCTATCGTTACAAGAAATCGTCTCCACCCTAACAGAAAGAATGGAGCGACTATCCTTGTTATGGGATGGCTGTATACTCTATATGAGACAAAGAGATAGTGATTTTGACAGAGCACAATGGGAGGACTATGCAAAACAGCACCTGGAAGTGTCGGAAAACATTATAGACGGATCAACCACCCAAGAAGATGTTTATCGAGAATATGTGGCTGTTCATACCCTCTTTTTACGTTCGGAATCGCTGATGAACTTTCCAGAATATTTGCAGTCAATTGAAAAGAACAAGGATTATATGCTGACATTCCCCATTTTTAGAGATGAAAACAGCTTTTCTTCACGAAACATACTAAAAACGGCAGATGACTTTCAGAGTTTACAGAATGTGCCTCTCTCTTTAGAGAATACAGGGGCAATAGAGGGTATTCTTCTTTACAGCGGCAGCGATCTGTTTCTGATTCTTCTGCTAATAGTGGTTGCACTATGCTTTTTGGCAGAGCGAAAACGTGAGCTTTGGGGACTTGTCTACAGTTTACAGATGGGCAGAAGCTCCTTGGCACTGCATCGCTTGGGAATACTTTTGTTTCTTTCTGTTACGGGAACACTTTTGCTTTACGGAAGCAATGTTCTTCTTGGATCAATTCTTTACGGAGGTATCGGAAATCTTCATATCAGTGTCCAGTCTATCCCCATTTTACAGGAGTATCCCGTTCCAATTTCCATTGGTGGTTTTTTGATCCAATATATAGTTCTCCGAATTGGATCTGCTTTCCTGTTGGGGCTTATACTTTGGCTTTTATTAGGAGCACTTTCCGATGCACGCTACGGAGTGGTTATTGGTATTGCGTTTCTATTGATCGAATACGGACTTCATCACTTTCTTCCGGAACAAAGTGCCTACAACATTTTGAAATATTTAAACCTCTGCACATATTTTCACATAGCTCCCCTCTATACTCATTATCTCAATGTGGATATTCTTGGATTTCCCGTAGGAATACGCCGAGTATCAGAATTAGCTGCTTTACCCTTGATCTTTGTGATGAGCAGTGGTTGTATCGCACAGCAGTGTTTTCGTCGTCCAGCTCAGGGAACATCATGGATAGATATATTTACACGCCGTTTGGGAAACTGTTTAGATCGATGCCTGAAACATCTTCCTCTTTGGGGTCGGGAAGTATATAAAATCTTGTTTTCTCAAAGAGGAATCGTCATCTTACTTTTGTTTGTTTATCTTGCGTTGGGAATTGAACACAGTGTTCCCCTGCGGTCTGGAAGTGAACAGGTTGCCTATGAACGGCAGTATCTTGTTCAATTACAAGGAGAAATCACAAGCAAAACCTTTTCGGAAATTGATCGATTGCAGGAGGAACAGAAAAAAACTATTGAGACTATGGAACAGGCAAAGGAAGCTTATTCTAACGGTGAAATTCCGCGTGGTGAATATATGTCAATCAGTTTCGAAGGGAATATCGCACAGATAAAACTCGCAGCTTTGGATGAAGTTGAAAGTCGAGCAGAAACTCTAAAACAACAAAGTGAAATACAGGGGTTTACACCCTTTTTGCTGGATGAAACACCATACCAAAGTGTTTATGGGGAACCAGCAAAAATCGTTCGACTTAAATCTCTTCTTTTGATTTTGGGGGCATTATTATTGCTTTTGGGCGCGAATAGTGCATATGAGCGAAAATCTAAAATGATACCCTTACTCCGTTCTGCAAAAAAAGGTCGAAAAGGAGTTCTGTGTGAGAAGGTGTTGGCTGCAGTTTGTATCACACTTCTTCTCTGGGCTGTGATGTACGGAAAAGAATTCTGGGATTTTTATAGAATTTTTCCTCAGGAATTGTGGAATATAGCACCACAAAATCTTTCCATATTGTCCCGTTTCCCCGTTTCTTGTACTCTGACACAATTTTTTATAATGTATTATTTGGCAGGTGGATTTTGCACGATGATCACTTCTATTCTGCTGATCCTCTCCGGTATATATTTGTACAACAGAAAATAGTCTAAATTATCTTAACAAACATGATGTTTTTCCCCGATCCAAAAAATAAAGCATTATATCTCAAACAAAAAAGACAACAGCAGATAACTGCGTTGTCTTTTTTGCTTTTTCGGTAATTATAAATGAGTAATAAATTTAAGTATAAACTTATAATAGGGTGATTGGTGGATCTTATTCAATTGGCGTTAAAACCCCTGTTAATACATATCGTGCATTATCGAACTCATAACTGCAGGTGGATAACGTAATAATTTTATCAGTGGCTGCGGGGATGACAGGGCTATTAAAAGTGGATTTTTCAATCGTTCGCTCTATCCATACAGCGCGGTCTTCTTCACTATCAAAGATGAGCTGCCAAGCTTCATCTTCTACATTAGCCACATATCCGGAAAAAAGCTCAATTTTAAAATTTTGTTCCGGTGTCATTAGCAGTAATTCCGGATGTTCATCATAATACGCCTGCTGCTTATATTTCGTGATGCTGGAAAACATAGAGTTGTTTTTCATGTGGTGCCCATATATTATGTTGTTCTCATCCGTAAAATCTGAAGAGTTTCTGCAATCAAGGAAGATACAGCCAGCACTATTATAACTGCCATCGAACATGTGCTTTAGGTAATAAGTATTATCCTTATAATGCACAACTGGATAATTGATTGCAGTTCCTTCGCAATATATCCAGGCAACAAAATCGTTATTTATGCTTTTCAGTTTCTCAAACTCGACAACAGGTAATATCGTCTTGTTTTCAGACTCAGATGATTCCGTTTGGTGATCTGTATTTTTTTCTTCAGTCGGCGGGGAAACATACTCCTCAAGCTCTAAATACACTTTTTCTCCAGACTGATATTCGGACATGATTTTATAAACCTGCCATCCAGAGAATGCCACCACGCCGGTACATAGCAATGTCAGTATGGTGCCTATTAGTTTTTTCTTCATTTTTGATCCTCCTGCATCTTTGCTAATTTATAAAATGTGCTGCGCTTCATATTGAGTTCATTCATAGCAGCAACTGCTGTCAGTTCTCCTCTCTTCCATGCATGATAGATCTCATTCCAGTCTGGTGGAAACTCTGCTTTTGGTCGGCCAAGGTGTTTTCCTTTTTCTTTTGCGACGGCAATTCCTTCTGCTTGCCTTTGCTTAATAGTAAGTCTCTCCTGCTCTGCAATACTTGCCAACACTTCAATCAGAATATTATTGATCATTTCAAAAATCCATTCTTGTCCCTCCGGTAATTCAATTAAGGTCGTCGGGAGGTCGATAACCATTACACGGATATGGTGATTCTTAAAATATTCCAGTTCCTGTTTGATATGAGTTTTGTTTCGACTCAATCGATCTAATGATTTGATCACCAATACATCTCCATCTCGCAGCATTCTGGACTTCAGCATTTGATAACCTTCGCGCTCCAAAGATTTGCCGCTGGCTTTGTCAGTTACAATATCTCTTTCATCGACTCCTCTTTCAAGAAGCGCTTTTATCTGTCTATCGAGATTTTGTTCGCGGGTTGACACTCTCGCATATCCATATATCTTTTTCATAGGATCTCCTTTCAGAAATCTGTCCGTAAAGGCTATTTTATTTATAGATATATCCGAATACTTAAAATAGACTTTTATGGACGCTTATCGATGTCATTTTATTTTTGTTTTTTCATTTCCACAAAGGTACACCTTTATAGATACCTTATTACACTGATTGCATACTGAAATTGCAACACTATATAAACCAATTCCTAAAACTTATTGCAAACAACTTGATATTGTTCGCTCTAATGAATATAATATAAGTAGTGACTGAAAGGAGGGCATCCTTATGAAATTTATGACATCAGTTGAAATTGGAGAAAAGTGGAATCTATCAAAACGCCGTGTTGCTATACTGTGTGCTAAAGGTCGCATTCCAGGAGCAGAGAAAAAAGCAAATGTATGGCTGATTCCTGACGATGCTGAAAAACCTGTGGATGCCCGTATTAAAAGCGGAAAGTACATTAAAAATGTAAAACCAAATAAATAGAAAACATTGGCAAATCAATGTGTAATAGACTGGAGGTGACTGATTATGCCATACCGCTTTCGAGATGCAAGAATCCAGTCCGGAAAAAGCTTAGCGGAAGCTGCAGAAGAATTACTTGTATCTAAAACTACACTCAGCAATTGGGAATCAGGTCGAAGAGTTCCCTCTGTCGAAGCTTTAGAAAAGCTGGCGGATCTATATGGTGTGTCTGTCGATTACCTCCTTGGACGAACAGATCAGATGAACCCTTTTAAAGAAGTATCTGAATCTGTCGATCCTCATATGCTGCAATTTTTGCACGAATGTCCGGTTTATGTGAATCGGTCTCGTTGGGGACTCGTAGATGCAGTGAATCATAAGATTTGTTTTACTGATGGTAGTGAATTAGCATTTTCTGATGTTATGCAAATCTCTATGCTCCCTCCCGCTTTCCAGTTAGGAAATTATCCTTTGGAAAAGCCTTTGACTCGTTCGGAAACTGAAAATTGCTCACGCATTTGGTTAGAACCAATCTCCAAAGACGAAACGCTTCGTCAAGAGCTGCGCGGATGGTACAATGTAAAAAGACGTTTTGTAGAAAATGAATTTGGTCAAAGGTTTTATTTTGACACTTACGGAAACAAATGGTTGGCCTTTATATTGGATCTGTAATTTTTCTAAATGAAAAAATGGTGGACCAACATTAAGAAATCTTTTATTTATAAGCAAAAAGCACAGATGGTATGAAGACCATCTGTGCTTTTCTAATTATTTAATAATAGGTTTTACAATCACTGTTTATCACTTACTAAACAAACTGAGATGAATGTATCTTGTTCTTTATGCGCAGACAGGCATCTGTGTGCATAATCCAATGTCTTGAAAACGGCATTTGAATAAGTCCACGAATATCTTTATTACACCAATAATCAATCAGCCAAATTGCTTCTTCACTGTCGTTTACTACGTTCAACGATTTTAAGTATCCTTTTCTTTCTTCCGGTATTTTTCTTTTCAATTCATCATAAGGTAACCGTTCAAGCATTTTCTCAGTGCTTTCCCGCACTTCAAAAATATATGAATATAATTCTTCCAGATTAAGCTGTTTTGAAAAGTCAGCAATCTGCTGTTGAATAAGTTCATTTCCTGTTGTAATGGTGGGTGAATTGATACGCTCTTGATAATTGCCTGAAAAAAACACTTGTTCATCTTCATTTATCACTGTATGTGCAACGATATCTTCAATGCGAAAAATATGCCAAATAGAATAAGCAATCGTCTTACTATGATAACCATCAGCGTTTATGAAGGGGATTGAGTTAAAATCTTCTCTGCATAATTCCTCTTTGAAAGATACTAAGGTTTGCATTAACTGACTACGTAAACCCAGTAAAGTATCAATGCCCATCTTATAAGTATCTTTCTTTTTTATTTGTGCCTGCATTGTTTTATTAAGTTCAGACCATTCCTTATTCATATTCAATTCCCTCTCAAATTCCAGTTTGCTATTTCATTTTTTCTTATCAAGCAGCCCCCAACAAGCTAATATTAAACCAACAACTGCAATGCCTAAAAAGATATAGATTGCAGGCATAAGACCATATCGAGAAATATTCCAAAAAGCTGAATGTTGTCCGTTAATTGTCCAATCGTTAGCCATTGAGCCAGCTAAAATTATTGCAGTAGAAAGTACTCCCGCAAGGAACATCATTGAGCCTAAAACTAATTTTTTCATAAGTTACCTCCACGCATACAAGCATTTATAAACTTCATAGGTACATCCATTCGCTTTGCAACCTGTTCCGGCGTCATTCCACTATCCAAGAAACGCTTGCATACGACTTTCATATTCTCTCCAACTTCGATAATATGCTTATCAGGATCATAAAAGCGAACAACTCTCTGCCCCCAAGAATGTTCCATAATCGGGTGGACATATTCAATATCACATTCCTTCAGCCTCTCGGCAAACTTATCGAAGTCATCTTCCTCAAAATAAATCTCAAAGTTATTGCAGCCAAAAGAAACATCATTTGTGCCGATAAATTCTTGATATGTTTCAAGCGTTTGTAAAGCTAAACCGCCGGTCAAAGTTTTGTTTGCTCCAAAGTCCATAATGACATGAAGCCCAAAGACTTTTTTATAAAAATCAACTGATCTCTCTATATCAGTCACTACCAACATAGGATTTTTCAACTTCATTTTCACTATCTCCTTATATCTGTGCTGTTATTTCCGATTTGGTTTTCTCTTAATAACTAATAGTTTCATATAGTCACTGAATTGCTCAGTATTAGTCGGCTCAAACATTACCCATTTTCCATCATGGTAAGTTGTTGCTTCATCATATTGTCTGCAAACGGAGTCAGAAAGCGTATCCCTTATATCTTCAAATTTTGCTCTCTCCTCTTTTCCAAAGATAATCATAAAGCCAACGCAATTATTTTTTGCATACAGGCTGCAAAGCGTTTTACCGCCTCTGCGGTACTTATATTCATAAGTCCAGTTCTTACCGCCTGTATTCCATAGCCGTTCCATATCGTATTTTTCATCAATCGCCGAACACAACTCCTGCCAAACTTCAAACAGGGATTGTCCAAGCATTTCCGTCAGAGTTGATTCAGATGGTATCTTTTCAAGCATAGCCTCTCCTCCAAATTATTATAGACTCACAAATTCAGGTTTGCTTAGTTTCTCGATTTACAGGAGTTTTTAATGTAATTGCATACACAGTATTTATCTGCAACGGACTGCTCTCTGTGATTTCACCATTGTAATACACAACAACCTCGTCACCCACAGAAACACTTGTATAACTGTCTTTATTCTGCACACTCAAAGAAACTTCACAACTTGCGCCGTTTGGATAACTCTCTGTTTCCAAATAAATGATTATAGAGTTTTCATGGACTTCTTCCACTATTCCGGTAACACTTGGCTCATTCTCTATGATATAGTTCATACTTCTATTGTTACAGCCTACTAATTCTAATGCACAGATCAAAGTTAAAGCTAATGCCATCAATTTTTTCATATCGATCAGCTCCACACCGAAAGTCATACTGTAATTTCTAACTATCCTATGAAAACATTGTAGATTACAACAGCATAAACAAATACTGCGGTTAAACAGGTCAAAATAAAACCACTTTTATCTCGATTATTTTTATATTCTACACTTCTTAATAGTAAAAGAGTGGCAAGTGATACAAGCATAATCGGGTTTGCTATGTCAAAAGGAAGAATTTTCACTAATCCTAATACACCGAAAAGTATGGTTATTATAGATAATAATATTTTTATGATTTTCATAACTACACCTCTACAAATTGAAATTTGTCTATCCAATCCTCAAAAACCATTGATTTTTCAAGGCTTCACGCCTGTTCTTCATTCAAACCTTATCTGTTTGCCCTTGTTTTTGCCCTTACGAGCCGAAACAAG
>ENA-UOJP01000205-UOJP01000205.1-human-gut-metagenome-genome-assembly--contig:-C102-NODE-205-length-134666-cov-7.805647_pt1 | contig 134666 bp, 123 predicted proteins | sample MGYA00242353_ERZ723900 | MGnify/ENA metagenome assembly ERZ723900 | reverse complement strand
AATGCTCAGTATTTGGAAGGAACGACCATGATGGAACAGAGAAAAGACCCGGAAAACTGGGATCTGTTTTTTACCCACATGTCCATGAACCCTCTGCCTCTCGTATATGATGTCATGAACACTTCCTATGCAGGCTGGTGGACAACCCCGGAGCGCAATGAATTATTCGATGCATTTGTGGCAGAAATGGACGATAATGCGAGACGGGAAATCTGGGGACAGATTCAGGAGCTGATTTATACACAGCTTCCGATCATTGATATTGGTCATTTCTTTGATTACGATGCGTATTCCGACCGGATGACGGGACTTCCGGAACAGGTCAACGTGTATCCTTACTTCTGGGGGGTAGAAATCCAGTAGAAAAAGAAATACCTGCGGGCGGTGGAAAACAGAAGCTGCCCGCAGGAAAAGATAGAAACCTGGTTTTCAGGCAGGGGACTATTTTGAAGAAGGGTGGGGAAATATTATGCTGCAATACACATTAAAGCGGTTGCTATCTATGATTCCAACGCTTTTTATTGTATCTCTTCTTATCTTTTTTATCATCCGGCTCATTCCGGGCGACCCGGCACGAGTTATGCTTGGTGATGCGGCACCGGAAGAGAAGGTGATTGCTCTTCAGGAGAAGTTAGGCCTTAATGAGCCCATATACAAACAATATTTTGTCTGGATTATGGATGCCTTAAAAGGCGATTTGGGAGATTCCATCATTCAGAGAAAGCCTGTGGTAGAGGTGATTTCTTCCAGGGTAGAGTGTAATTTGATTTTGGGTATTATGAGCAGCCTGATTATTATTCTGGTGTCCATACCGGTCGGTGTTGTCAGTGCTGTAAAGGCAAATACATGGACGGATCAGATTCTATCCAGCATCGCTATGTTTTTTGCGGCAGTACCGACATTTTGGCTTGGTCTGACGTTAATGCTGATGTTTGCAGTTGCCCTCCCGTTCTTTCCGTCGTCCGGTTTCTCATCGATTTTGGAAAGCGGGGATCTTTCAGATTTAAGATACCTGGTGCTGCCGGCAATCACAGTCGGAATTCCCAATACGGCAATCGTGATCAGGATGATCCGGTCGGGAATGCTGGATCTGATGAAAGAGGATTATGTCAGAACGGCGCGTTCCAAGGGACTTTCCAACATGGAGATCAATATCAAGCATGTATTCCGAAACTCTCTGATCAGCGTAGTTTCTTCTTTTGGCTTTATTTTTGCCGCGTTAATTTCCGGTTCTGTTATTACGGAAAACGTGTTTGCTCTGCCAGGATTAGGAAAATTATTAACGGACTCCATTCTTCAAAGGGATTATCCAACCGTACAGGGAGTAGCCCTGCTTTTGGCCCTGGTGTTTATGGTAATCAATTTCCTTGTGGACATTTCTTATGCAAAAATAGACCCCAGAGTCCGCTACAACGATTAACTGAGGAGGGGTGCTATGCTTAAAATATTAAAGAAGCGCAAAATTACATTGGGTGCACTGATATTTCTTCTCATAATTTTGGTATGCGCCCTGTTTGCCGGTATTTTGTCCCCATATGATCCAAACACACAGGAAATATCGGCAAGACTTACTTTTTTCAGGAGTGATCATCTGCTCGGCACCGATAATTTTGGAAGGGATATTCTGTCAAGAATTATTTATGGAAGTCAAATGAGTCTTTTGGGTGCATTGGGGATTGTGATTTTTTCTATGTCCTTAGGCTGCCTTCTCGGGTTGATTGCAGGATATATCCGTTCCATGGAAGCTGTTATTATGCGGCTTGTGGATTCGATGATGGTGTTCCCACCGATTCTTCTTGCGATGCTTTTCATTACAATCCTGGGTTCTGGTGTCATGAACGTCATCATTGCCGTTGGAATCTACTATACGACCCGAATGGCCCGTGTGATTTATGGATTGACCCTGAAACTGAAGGCGGAGGTTTATATTACGGCCTGCCGGTCTCAGGGAGCGGGGACAATACGGATTTTATGCCGCCATATTCTTCCGAACCTGATTTCTCCAATCATTGTCCAGGCGACGTTTACATTTTCTGGGGCCTTACTCCAGCTTGCATCCTTGGATTACCTGGGACTTGGAATTCCGAGAGAGATCCCGACATGGGGAAATATGCTGAATGAAGGAAGCCAATTTATGACGAACGCACCGTGGATCGTTATCTACCCAGGGCTTGCCATTGTGCTCACTGTACTGGCAGTCAATATGCTCGGTGATGTGCTGCGTGACAACGCGGATCCCAAATTCCGGGATTTGATGAAGGAGGGCTGATATGGGTGATGTAATCTTAAAAGTAGAAGATCTTCATGTTACGTTTGCCACGGATCATGGAATTGTTACGGCGGTGCAGGGGATAGGATTTTCCCTTCACAAAGGCGAGACACTTTGTATCGTCGGGGAGTCAGGAAGCGGAAAATCTGTTACCTGCCTTGCAATTATGGGACTTCTCCCCAAGCCCGGTGGACGCATTGCTGGAGGAAAAGTCGAGTTTGCCGGCCGTGACATCACGAATCTGGATGACAAGGAAATGCAAAAAATACGTGGAAATCGAATATCCATGATTTTTCAGGAGCCTATGACTGCCCTGAATCCGGTATATACAATCGGATATCAGATTAACGAGGTGCTGATCCGCCATAAAGGGATGAAGAAAAAACAGGCGACGGAGTATGCTGTTCATCTGTTGGAAAAAGTGGGGATCACGGAAGCGTCCAGACGGATTAAGCAGTTTCCTCATGAACTGAGCGGCGGTCTACGGCAGCGCGTCATGATCGCCATAGCTCTGGCATGCAACCCGGATATCCTGATTGCAGACGAGCCAACGACTGCATTAGACGTTACGGTTCAGGCGCAGATTTTGGAACTTCTTTCTTCTTTAAAAAAGGAATTCAATACGTCTATTATTTTTATTACTCATGATATGGGTGTGGTGTCCCAGGTGGCGGACACGATTATGGTTATGTACGGAGGAATGAAGGTGGAAGAAAACAGTGCAGATGCATTTTTTAAAAATCCGGTGCATCCATATACCGTAGGGCTTTTAAATTGTATTCCCCAGATTTCTTTGGACGATAAAGTTCTGACACAGATACCAGGGGTTATTCCCCATCTGTGGGACATGCCTGCCGGATGCCATTTTAATAATCGCTGTGTATATGCCATGGAAAGCTGCCGTCAGTCTGTTCCGGCATTTCGTGAGATAGAGCCGGGACATTATGCGGCATGCCACATGCTGAAAGGGGGAGGAGCTTAATGGATGCGGTTTTGGATCAGAAGAATAAAGAAGTTTTAGTCCATGCAGAGAATCTGAACAAAACATATTATGTCAAAACCGGTTTTTTGAAAAAGACGCCCCTTTGTGCAGTCAACAATATTTCTCTGGATATTTATAGAGGAGAGACCTTAGGACTTGTCGGAGAATCCGGATGTGGTAAAAGCACGACAGGGTTCATGCTTCTTTCCTTATTAAAACTGACAAGCGGGCAGGTTTTTTTTGAAGGGGATCGGATTGACCATCTATCTGATGCAAGGTTGAAAAAGTACAGAGCAAAAATGCAGATGATTTTTCAGGATCCGTATGCGTCTCTGGATCCGCGGCTGCGGGTTTTAAATGCGGTGGCAGAGCCGTTGGAGATTTATCACCGCATTAGAAATTCCGGCGAGAAAAAAGAGATCGTCGGGGAACTTTTAGAATCTGTCGGTTTAAGGGCAGATGATATGAATAAATTCCCTTATGAATTTAGCGGCGGCCAGAGACAGCGGATCTGCATTGCGCGTGCGCTGGCACTGGAACCAAGCTTTATTGTGGCGGATGAGTCGGTTTCGGCTCTGGATGTGTCAATTCAGGCGCAGATCCTGGCTCTTCTGACAGAGATTAAGAAAAAGAAAAATCTGACGTATCTCTTCATTTCCCATGATTTAGCGGTCATCAAATACATTTGTGACCGGATTGTCGTCATGTATCTCGGAAAGATTGTAGAGATTGGTTTAAAGAAGCAGCTTTTTTCCAAACCGCTCCACCCCTATACGCAGGCACTTTTGGAATCTGTCCCGAGTATTGGGAAAAAAAACGGCGCCTCCGCTCTTCAGGGAGAAGTTCCGAGCGCACTGAACCCGCCGTCCGGATGCGTATTCCACACAAGATGCCCGCATGCGACCGCGCAGTGCCGGGAAAAAGAACCTTTGCTGCATGACACAGACGGCCGGCAGGTGGCCTGCTGGCTATATACATAAAAAATATTTATGTTATAATTCAGATATACGTTAATGATAAAGCAGCCGGCATTTCCATTGCGTATATCGGAGACGTCTGATTATGGAACATGGCTGTGAAGCTGCAGAAGGGTGGAAAGGAATGCGTAATTTAGCCGAAGAAAAAAACTTTTTTATTACCATGTTTGACATGCTGGAGGCACATTTTGGAGCAGATGTGGAGCTTGTCCTGCATGATTTGACAAATGAATACGAACATTCCATCGTGGATATCCGCAATGGGCATATTACAGGAAGAAAAATCGGGGACTGTGGCGATGACCTGGGACTTGAGGTTTTAAGCGGTTCAACAGATGACGGTAACTCGTATAATGAAATTCTGCGTACGGAAGACGGGAAAATCCTGCGCTGCTCTACCATTTTTATCTATGGGGACGACGGTGCTGTGATTGGGAGCATCTGTATCAACCAGGACATTACCCGCACGCTGGCGATGGAAGAATACCTTCGGGCACACATCAATAAAAGCAGTACGGAGGCAAAAGAAACATTCACAAAAGATGTGAACACGCTTCTGACAAACCTGATTGAAGATGCTCACCGGCATGTTGGAAAAGAGCCGGAAGATATGACGAAAGAGGACAAACAGGAATTCATCCGCTATCTTGATGAGCGGGGGGCGTTCCTTATTACAAAGTCGGGAACCAGAGTATGCAATTATTTAAGTATCTCAAAATATACGCTGTATAATTACCGGGATATCGGCCGCGAGCTTGTGGTTCAGGAGGCTGACTAGGTAAACAGGCGGGAAAAGGAGTCATAATGAAGATTACAGATATCAAAGCAACACCGGTTGCAGTTCCTTTAAAGCCATCGAAAACAAAATCGAAAATGAGAAAAGGGCCGAACGCTGTGATCGCCGTTATTGTACAGGTGTTTACGGATGAAGGCTATATGGGGATAGGAGAGACACCGGCAGTCCTGGGACTGGATCTGTCCAGTGCAATCGTAAATTCAGCCAAACCGATTTTGGTTGGAGAGGATTGCGCGAACATCAATCTGTTGATGAAACGGCTTTATGTACAATACAACGCCAATCATCTGCATATCCATACGGCAAGCTGGGCCTTTTCTGGAATTGAACTGGCGCTTTGGGATATTATGGCTCAAAAGGCGGGAATGCCGCTTTACCAGATCTGGGGCGGTGCGTTCCGAAGCCGCGTGGAAATTATCGGCGTCATCGAGAGACAGGAGAGCGCCGGGATGAAGGAGATGGCGCGGCAGATGGTGGCAGAGGGCTATCGTACCCTCTATACAAAAATCGGAATGGATCCTGAGGATGACATCCGGGCGATTGCCGCCATGCGGGAAGGTGCTCCGGAGCCGCATGTAAAAATCTGTGGAGATGCCAATCAAGCCTGGTCTACGGGTGAGGCAATTAGTATTATCCGGCGCATGGAGCCGTATGGGATCGGATGGATCGAGCAGCCAGTTATGATGTATAATCTGGATGCTTTGAAGCATGTGAGGAGTCATGTGAATGTGCCGATCCTGGGTCATGAGTCAAACTGGACCATGTATGATCTCGTGAATGTGATAAAAAAAGACTGTGTCGACTATGTGAAACTCGATGGGCGGTTCGATGCCGGATATAATGGCGTCCGCATCAGCGCAGGCATGGCGGAAGCAGCCGGAATTCAGTGCGTACATCATTCCTTCTTCCAGCTTGGGATTGCGCTTGCAGGCAGCCTGCATGTGATGGCCTCCTGCCCCAATTTTTCCATGGCATGTTCGATGTCCGAATATCGCAGCATGCTGGATGACGTAATCGAAGGCGGGCCGCTCCAGATGAAGCAGAGCCCATATATGGATGTCCCGCAGGGGATTGGGCTTGGGGTAAAGCTTGACGAAGAAAAGCTTCAAAAATATCATGAGTATTACGTCAGGGAAATCCTGGAGCCTGGCTATGAGCGTGAAACGGAAAATCCATACTATACGGCGATGTTTATGCGGCCTTACTTAAGGGATACCTACGGTTCCAGATAAGGGGGGAAGCGCTTATGAACAGGATTGCAGAACGGATACAGAGTCAGGGCATGCTTCCGGTAGTGCGCGCAGCATGTGCAGAGCAAGCCGTGGAGACAGCCAAGACCTTGGCCCAGGAAAATTTTCATGTGATAGAGATTCCCAGTACCTGTCCGGATGTACAGGATATTTTAAAGGCATTATCTTTTTGCTGTCCGCAAACAGAATATGGCTGTTCCATGATATCAGATACAAAACAGCTCCATATGGCTCTGGAATCCGGAGCGCGGTTCGTTTTTATCAATGCCACGGATAAAGAGGTAATTGACGAAGCGGTGAAAACAGAGGCGGCCGTATTTCCCGTGGCAGGAACCATGTCGGAAATTGATGCCGCAGTGAGAAGGGGATTTGACCGGATCAGCATTTCGCCGATTAACTTTATTGGAGGGCCGGATTTTGTGCTGAAGCTAAAACGGAAATATCCGGGAATCCGGTTTATGCCGCGCGGAGGAATTGCATCAGAGACAGTGGAGGACTATCTGTCATTTGGCAATGTTTTTGCGTGTGCCGGGAGCTGGCTGGCGCCGAGGGACCTCATGGAAAAAGGGGCCTGGGAGGCACTGCGGATCCGAGCGCAGGAAGCCGTCTACGCTATGATGGGCTTTCAGATAGAAAGCGTGGATATTGAGAGTACCGAAACAGCGGTACAGGATATATACAGGTTTCAGGAAATTTTCCATCTGAGCGCGGAAACAGGCGTTTTAAAATCGGTTGGAGGATTCCTTAATTTTACAAAAGAAAGCTTTCCAAAGGAGACAAAAGTACGCCTTACGCTCAGTACCAATCATATAAAAAGATCTGTGGCATATCTCGAAAGCAAGGGATACCTATTTATAAAAGAAACAGCTCCGGTTGATGAAAATGGCCGATATCCCTATATCTATTTCAGCGACCCCATAGGTGGGATTTCTGTAAGGCTCCTGCAAAAAGACAGCAGGAAGGAACAGTAAATGTATGACCGTGAGAGAGGAGATTTCTATTCTCCCTTCTTACGGTCTTTTCTCATCCCCCCAACACCACCTCATCCATATACCTCTCCGCCTCCTCATTCTGTCTCCCCATCTCCCTCTCCAAAAGCCGGATAAAATACTTCATATACCCGGTCAAGTGGAGATCCCTGTGGTACACAAGCTGGACGCTCAAAGAGCTTTTAAAATTCTGGATCGGAAACACAAGGAGCCGTTTCTCCCAGGGGAGCGTCATGTTCATGGACTTCACCTGGCTGACCGCAATGGCAGGGCAGACCGTAACCATCGTATTTTTCGCGCAGAGGGCAAAGTGTGTCTCATAATCGCTGATGGAGATGGAATTTTTCAGATAGATATTCTGACGGCTTAAGGCGTTGACGATCATCTGCCTGGTTGTGCTTTCCGGCAGGCAGAGAAGAAATGGGACATCCTGGAAGCTGGCGAGGTCGACGCCGTCCTTGCAGCCGGAAAGCGCCTCCTCAGACAGTTCACTGAAAAGCAGCCGGAAGGTATCCGCAGAAAAAACACAGAACAGGGGATTTTCACAGATAAAATGGGAGGCAAGCAGCGGTTGGACAATGGTATCCACACCGAGGAACATGTCGAGCCGCCCGTTTAAAAGGAGAGACTGCATGGAGCGCGTCTCGTTGAGACGGATGTTTAACTCCACATGGGGGAAGCGTCTGTGAAAGTCCGGATAAATCTCCGGAAGCAGGATCCTGGCCCTGGTGGCATTGATCCCGAAGGTAAACACGCCGCGTTCCTCCCCGGAAAGTTCGCAAAAATCGTTTTCCAGGTTCGTTTCGATCAGTTTCATATTCTGAACCGCAGCCAGCAGGACGGCGCCGTATTCCGTCAGGGAAAGCCGCGGCTTCCTGTAAAACAGCGGAACGCCGTACTGCTGTTCCAGCCGCTTGATGTGGTCGCTTAAGCACTGCTGCGTTACATAGGCCCTCTGGGCTGCCTTGCTGAAATTCAGTTCTTCTGCCGCAATCAAAAACAGCTCAAAGCCCTGCTGCATATAAATTCCCCCTTACAGACAAAATTCCCGGCTCCTGCACTTAATTATAGCACAAAAAACGACAAAAAGGCACAAGTCCTGACTTGTCTCCAACTGTATCTTATATTGTTTTACTTCGGCGTAAAAACTATGTATTCTGAAGAAAAAGGTATTATTTTTTCAGAAAGGGGACTTGTCTATGAACGTAATGCTGATACCTGTTTTTATCTGCCTTTTCAGTTTCCTGGCGTATAAGAAATGGAGCCCGATCCTTTTGGGGCCGGCCATGGCGCTTTTGCTCGTCATCGTTTGTCAGATGCCGGTTTTAGACGCCATGCTCGGGCCGTATCTGGAATCCTCGGCCAGCTTCGTAAAGTCAAATTTCTTCGTCTTTTTCCTGGGCGCGATTTTCGGCGGGATTATGGAGGTCACGAACGCGGCAAAATCCATTGCCGTCTGGATGTCCGGCTGGACGAAAGGAAAATTTGTCCTTCCCTTAATCATGACAATCACCGGAATCCTGGCTTTCGGTGGCGTCAGCGGCTTTGTGGTGTACTTCGCCATGTACCCGATTGCCCTTCATCTCTGCAAGGAAGCGAACATTTCCAGAGCTTTAATCCCCGGTGCCATAGCAGCCGGCTGCTGGACATGGGCCATGACGGCGCCCGGTTCCCCGGCCGTCCCGAATGTCCTTGCGATGAAGGCCCTTGGGACGAGTTCTACGGCTGATTTTGCCGGCGGCTTCCTTTTCGCCGGCGTAATCCAGTACATCATGGTTTTTGCCTATCTGGAATGGCAGAAAAACGTCTATGCGAAAAAAGGTCTCGGTTTTGTGACGGATGCCTATGTGGAAGAGGAGATGAAAAAAGGACAGGATAAGGCCCTTCCGAACCCGGTTCTCGCTCTGGTTCCTCTGCTCGTGATTATCGTCCTTTTCAACGTCCTGCACCTTGCCGTGGAGATGGCACTGCTGGCAGGAGTCCTTTTGGGCATGATTCTTTTGTGGAAATACGGCGGAAATGCCGGAGAGTGGCTTCAGATCTGCAACAAGGGCGCTAACAATTCGGCAACTGTAATCTTAAATACAGCCATGGTTGTGGGCTTTGCCGGTGTTATGAAGGAGACAGCCGCATTCTCAGCCCTGGTGGATGGACTCGGAAGTATTTCCATGAACCCGCTTATCTATGTGGCCGTGACCTCCGGTCTCTGTTCGGCCGCTGCTGCGTCTGCTTCCGGCGGAATGGGCGTGGCATTAGAAGCTTTTAAAGACACGTATTTATCTTTGGGAATCGCGCCGGAAGTCATCCATCGGATTGCCGTCATTGCCGGCGGAACCTTCGATTCCCTGCCCCATACGGGCGGCCAGATTACACTTTTAAACATTTGCCGCCAGAGCCATAAAGAGGCGTACATCCACATGTTCATGACAGAATGCGTGATCCCGTTAATCACTGTGGCGCTTCTGATCGTATGGCACAGCCTTGGATTCTAAAATAGGAGGTATCACAAAAATGACAGAATTATGGAGCGGTGCCTATGACCTTCATGTCCATTCGGCGCCAGATGTGGTAAAAAGAAGATTTTCCGATATTGAGCTTGCAAAGCGGTACCAGGCAGCCGGAATGAAGGGCTATGCCATTAAAAACCACCAGCTCTGCACAGCGGGGCGGGCAGCCCTGATCCGGGAAATGTTCCCGGGCTTTTCCGCCATCGGAACCGTTACCTTAAACAACGCCATGGGCGGCCTGAATCCCATGGCCGTGGAGATGGCAGGCCGCATGGGCGCAAAAATCTGCTGGTTTCCCACGGTGGATTCAAAAAATGAATACGATTTCCTGAATAGAAATCAGGATGCGCCTCAGCCGTACGGCGCCGTCGCCGACAACCAGACACTAAAAAGAGAGCGGATTTCCATATTCGATGGTGAAAAAATCAAGCCGGTGGTGTATGATATCCTTGAGATCCTGAAAGCGCATGACATGGTGCTGGCGACGGGGCACCTCTCGCCAAAGGAGTCCCTGGCACTTATAAAAGCGGCCAGCGAAAGAAAGCTTGAGAAAATGGTTGTGACCCATTGCGACTATCCGGCCACGTTTATGCCTGTTGAAATGCAGAAGGAATGCGCGCGGTACGGGGCATTTATCGAACATAATTATCTCCAGATTGCTACCGGAGAATCAAGCTGGGAGCTGGCGCTCTCTGAGATCAATGCCATTGGCCCGGAGCACACCATTGTATCCAGCGACGGCGGCCAGACTACATCCATCCCGCCGGATGAAGCCATTATGGCCTGGTGCAGAAAGCTTGCCGAAACCGGATATCCGGAGCGGGAGATCCGCCGCATCGTCTCGGAAAATACCGCATTTCTTGCAGAAAGCTTATAAGGAGGAATATCATATGCCGCACATTGATGAAAATGCCGAGGCCTATTACATGGGCCTTATGAACGCCGCCGGTTTCCGTGATAAGGACATCCGGAAGCCGATCATTGGAATCGTAAATTCCTGGAACGATGTAAACCCGGGCCACAAACCGTTAAAAGAGCTGGCTCAGTATGTGAAGGAAGGCGTCTGGGCAGCCGGCGGTACGCCAGCGGAATTCTGTGTCCCGGCGCCCTGCGACGGGATGGCGCAGCTTCGCGGCATGCAGTACATTCTGCCTTCAAGGGATTTGATAGCCGGGGCCGTGGAGGCCATGTGTGGCGCCCACCATTTTGACGGTCTGGTTTTCCTATGCGCCTGCGATAAAATCGTGCCGGGAATGTTAATGGCGGCCGCTTCCATTGATGTGCCGAGCATCTTTCTGACGCCCGGTTCCATGCTTCCTTACGAGGAAAATGGTGAGACCTTTGTGACGCCGGATTTAAAAGAAGCCATCGGAAGTTTCCGCGCCGGTACCGTCGACGAAGAAACCTTCGGAAGATACAAGCAGAACATCTGTTCCTCCTGCGGTACCTGTTCCATGTACGGGACGGCCAACACCATGTGCGTATTTGCCGAGGCCATCGGTATCTGCCCGCCGGACTCCGCGACGATCCCCTTCTGCGCCTCCGCTAAATTTAAGCAGGCGCGGGACGTGGGCGAGCGGATCATGGAGCTGGTGCGGGAAGGAAAGACCACCAGGACATTCATTACGAAAAAGTCCCTGGAAAACGGCATTCGCCACGTATCGGCCACCGGCGGTTCCAGCAATTTCGTCATGCATGTGCTAGCTATCGCAAAATGTGCCGGAATCCCTCTGGATTTAAAAGAATTCGATGAAATCCAGAAAGATGTGCCGGTCATCGCAAAATTCAAACCTTCGTCGAAATACAACCTGATCGACTACGGAAAGGCCGGCGGCTCCGGCGCCTCCTTAAAAACCATCCGGGAATATCTCCACACCGATGTCCCCGTTGTCATGGGAGGTACCCTTGGGGAGTATCTGGATCAGTACCACCGGGCCATCGACAGGGAAGTGATCCATACGGCTGATGATCCGCTCCATGCTGACGGCTGTTTTTCCGTCCTTTACGGGAACCTGGCCCCCAAAGGCGCCGTCGTCAAAAAAAGCGGCGTGGATCCGTCCATGTATTACCACCGCGGCCCGGCCGTGGTCTTCGATTCGGAGGAAGAGGTCATGGACTGCCTGATGAATTCAGACATCCGTTCCGGTTCTGTCCTTGTGATCCGCTACGAAGGCCCCAAAGGCGGCCCAGGTATGCGGGAGCTTTCGATTCCTGCGGCGATGTTGGTGGGAATGGGGCTCCATAAATCCGTAGCCATGGTGACGGACGGCCGGTTTTCCGGCGCCTCCCGCGGGCCCTGCGTCGGCCATGTATCGCCGGAGGCCTGGGACATGGGCCCCATCGCCTGTTTAAGAAACGGCGACATCATCACTATCGACCTGGAAAACCATCTGCTTCAGGCGGAACTTTCCGATGAAGAAATAAGCGAGCGGCTAAAGCATGTAAAGCGTCCGCAGCACGACGCTCCCGGGATTCTCAAAAAATACAGGAAAATGGCCGACGGTGCAGACGAAGGCGCCGCCTGGCTCTACTAAAACCCCACAAGGAGGAATCCCCACATGAAAAAATTCGCATTCATCTTAATGGCCCCGGCCTACGACCCTCAAAAGCACCAGTGCCGCTTTGAAAAAGGCCAGTCCGTGACCTGCATCTTCACTGTCCGGAGCTTTGAGGAGGCAGAAAAAAAGGTTCTGGAGCTTTATAGAGACGGTTTTGGCGCCATCGAACTCTGCGGCGCCTTCGGAAAAGATAGGGCGGAAAAGCTCACGGAGCTTACCAACCACGAGGTAGCCATCGGCTATGTGGTGCATGAGCCGGAGTTAGATCCCCTGTTCGACAAGTTTTTTTCCTGAACCACTCCCCCGCAGCAGACTGCGGGGGTTCTGTATCCAGGGGCGAGAAATTTTTGCAGTATTCTGCTGTTTCATCAGGATTTCTTCACTGCAATCCCAAAAAGAACCATATCGAGGACTTCTTTGGAAACAGCCAGAAGGGAGCGGTAATCCGAGGCCGGACGGCCAGCCTGATACTGCTCCGTCAGATTCCAGAAAAAGGCCTCCACACACTCGAAGTACCGAATCACCTGCTCCTGGCTCAAATCAGGGCGAAGCGGGAGCCTGGATATGGCATGGTGCAGGAATTTAAGATTCATGTCCCGCACAGGGGCGCGGAGCGCGAGAATCTGTTCCTTTAAATGTTTTGGCGGATGGAGCATGGCATTTTCAAAGATCTTCTTATAATCCGGATGTATCCGGAAAAATTTTTCACGCATCAGAAAAAAATCCTGGACAGCTTCCAGGGGATCAGAACTGACTGGCTGCTCCTGCATATCAAGAAAGTCCCTGAGTTCCTGAAACATGCGCCCAATGCATAGAAGGAACAGTTCATCCTTTCCGGAATAATAATGGTACATCATGCCCTTGGATATCCCATGGCCGAAGCAGATGCTGTCCATGGTGACGGCGTCGTAGCCGCGGTCTCCAAACTCCTTCGCCGCGGCCTGCAAGATCTTTTCCCTACTGAGCTCCTGCCGTTCTTTCTGCGTCATGAAGAAACGTCTCCTTTCCTTCGGGCAGTTCTCCCGCCCATTCAAATCCCTTTTTCGCCATGATGACGGCGATAATCTCATTGATGACAGCCGCTGCGGCAATGGTACCCTGGATAACGGGCACGCATTCCGGCGCCGGTTCGCGAAGCACCGAGACGGCAATCCCTGTAAAAATAAGGGAAACGCCGGAATGGGGAAGAAGCGTGAGTCCAAGGTACCTGCGGACAGTTTTGGGCGCATGGGTAATGGCCGCCCCAAACCAGGCTCCGCCGTATTTCCCGACAGCCCGGGAAAGAATGTAGACGGCCGTATAAACACCGGCGCCCAGGACAAGATGGTAATCCAAGGGAGCGCCGAGATTCAGAATCATGACAATCAGGCAGAATCCAATAACCGGGGTCATGAATTTCATGATTCCGGCGAGCTGCCGTTCAGAAATCATATTGGCGAACACCGTGGAAAAGCCCATGCCGATCAACAGGAAATTGAGGGTTGGCGACGGCAGAACCATGTAATTCAAGTACAGTCCGATGATGGAAGAAAATAAGAGCATAGAGGCCAGGATTAAAAGGGAGCTTCTGGTATCCTTCCTCTTTTGGAGCATTTTTCCGGTCAAAAAGCCGGTGGCAATACCGATAAGCACAGGCAGGAAAACAAGGAAAAGAATGAAAAAAACGGAAACCTGTTCTGTGGAAACATGGGCGGACACCAGGGCTATTACAACAAAAAATACAAGGGCACCCACCAGATCATCCAGAGCGGCCATGGGAATGAGCGCATTTGTGACAGGGCCCGAAGCTTTCATCTCATTGACAATGGAAAGAGACGGGGCCGGAGCCGTAGCCAGAGCAATGCCCCCAAACATAAAAGCCAGATAGACAGGAAGTCCGGCAAAATGAAACAGCACCGCGAACACCAGGCTTACAACAAAAAATGTCCCCAGAGATTCGGTGACAGTCGTTATCAGAATCTGCTTGCCCGTGTGCTTTAGATTCCCCCACAGAAGTTCCGTGCCGATCATCAGGCCGACCGTACACTCCAGAATACTCTCGGTTATGCGGTACCAGCCGGAATCAAGCAGGGAATCACTTAAAAGATTGAAGGCATGAGGGCCGAGGGCCATTCCGGCAATCAGCCAGCCAAGAATGGCAGGGAGCTTAAGTTTGGCCGTCAGCTTTCCTGCCGCAAAGGCAAAAATGATTGCTGCCGCCAGCTTTAACATATCTGTAATCCACATAAAAAACCACTTCTTTCTGATAAAATTAACTGCATCCGCAAAAACAGACGAAACCGTCTGCAAATATAAAATACCATAAACAGACGAAATCGTCTACAAAAATATTGTGAAATTTTTTTGAACCCTCAATCCAAAACACTGTCGCACGCTGTCGAAATTTGCGACCGAATCACATTGCGCCTCCGTTCCCAAAGATACTATAATTGAACTACACGTTCCCGTCTTTTGGGAGAAAATGGAAAACGGGAGCGAGGCAACATTTTTTGTGACAGTTCAGGAGGGAGAATTATGGCAGAACTGAATATTGCGATTGCGGATGACAGCAGACAGACCTTGAAGCTGCTTGATGAAATACTAGAGAAAGAAGAAGGAATCCACGTAGTAGGAAAGGCCGACAATGGCGAAGATGCGTACAACATGATCGTGCGAACAAATCCTGATATTGTCCTGATGGATGTGATCATGCCGAAAATGGATGGAATTTCTGTGATGGAAAAAGTAAAAAACAACACGCAGATGAAGGGAAGCCCGTCCTTTATCATGATAACGGCCGCCAGCAGCCAGTATGTGACAGAGGACGCCTTCCGTCTCGGTGCAAACTACTATATCATGAAGCCCTTTAACCGGGACGTGATCCTCGATAAAATCTGGCGTGTCGGAAACAGCAGGAACCGCGCCGCTTCGTCACTCCAGGCGCCGGAGCGGAAGGTGCAGCCCTACGTGGACAAAGCAGCCTACATGGAGCAGAACCTGGAGACCGACGTGACCCAGATGCTCCATGAGATCGGGATCCCAGCGCATATTAAGGGCTACCAGTATCTCCGCGATGCCATCATCATGTCCGTCCAGGATGCGGAAATGCTTTCCTCTGTCACAAAGATCCTGTATCCGACCATTGCAAAAAAGCACCAGACGACGCCGAGCCGCGTGGAGCGTGCCATCCGCCATGCCATTGAGGTGGCATGGAGCCGCGGGAAGATGGACACCATCAACGACCTTTTCGGCTACACGGTCAGCAACGGGAAGGGAAAACCGACCAATTCCGAATTTGTGGCCCTGATTGCAGACAAGATCCGCCTGGATTACAAGAGGATTTAAAGAAATTTTTTGGGCACCCACTTTCTAATTCCATGGGAATGTGCTATACTGGTATCATGGTGAGAAATACCGAAGGATGGGGGTTCAAAATGAAAAAAGTATTGTTTATTGCATCAGAAGCAGTTCCCTTCATAAAAACAGGCGGTCTGGCTGACGTTGTCGGCTCCCTGCCGAAATGTTTTGACAAGAGATACTTTGATGTGAGGGTTATGATCCCGAAATATCTCTGCATCAAAGAAGTATTCCGCAACCAGATGACCTACATCGACCATTTTTACATGGATTACCTTGGCCAGAGCCGCTATGTGGGAATTCTCCAATATGTCTACGAAGGGATCACCTTCTACTTTATCGACAACGAGAGCTATTTCTGGGGCGAAAAGCCCTACGGCGACTGGTACTATGACCTGGAGAAGTTTTCCTTCTTCTGCCAGGCTTCCTTATCGGCGCTTCCTGTGATCGGATGGCAGCCGGACGTGGTTCACTGCCACGACTGGCAGACCGGCCTGATCCCCGTATATCTGAAAGACCGTTTCCATGAAGGCGAATTTTTCCGGAACATGAAGACCGTCATGACGATCCACAACCTGAAATTCCAGGGCGTGTGGGACGTAAAAACCATCAAGCGATTCTCCGGGCTTCCGGATTACTATTTCACGCCGGATAAGCTGGAGGCCTATAAAGACGGCAACATGTTAAAAGGCGGCCTTGTCTATGCGGACGCCATTACTACCGTCAGCGATACGTATGCCGAAGAAATCAAGACGCCGTTTTACGGCGAGGGCTTAGACGGCCTCATGCGTGCGCGTTCCGGCGACCTGCGCGGAATCGTAAACGGCATCGACTACGACGAATTCAACCCGGAGACAGACTCCTATATTGTCCAGAACTATAACGCCCGCACCTTCCGCAAGGAAAAGATCAAGAACAAGAGGGCGCTCCAGGAAGAACTTGGACTTGAGAGGGACGATAAGAAGTTCATGATCGGCATCGTTTCCCGCCTTACGGACCAGAAGGGCTTTGACCTGATCCAGTGCGTCATGGACGAAATCTGCTCCGAGGATGTTCAGCTTGTGGTTCTTGGAACCGGCGAAGACCGGTATGAAAATATGTTCCGCCATTATGAGTGGAAATATAACGGCAGGGTTTCGGCGCAGATTTACTATTCCGAGCCGATGTCCCACAAGATCTATGCGTCCTGCGACGCGTTCCTGATGCCGTCCCTTTTTGAGCCCTGCGGCTTAAGTCAGCTTATGGCGCTCCGCTACGGCACGGTGCCGATTGTCCGCGAGACCGGCGGCCTGAAGGACACCGTATGGCCCTACAATGAGTACGAGGGGACGGGAACCGGATTTTCCTTTGCGAACTATAACGCCCATGAGATGTTAAATATCATCCGCTATGCAAAATATATCTATTACGACAAAAAGCGGGAATGGAACAAGATCATCGACCGCGGCATGGCAGTTGACTTTTCCTGGAATGCTTCTGCAAAGAAGTACCAGGAGCTTTATGACTGGCTGATCGGCTATTGATTCTGTCCATGCACGACGGCATAAGGCAGCAGAGGAGAAGGACAGGAGAAAACCATGAATATTTGGAACGAGATACTGGGGAACAGGGTGTTAGTCTGCTCTGTGGCCGGCTGGACCGTGGCGCAGGTGTTAAAGACAATCATCGACGTAGTCTTAAACCGCTCCTTTAACCCGGAGCGCCTGGTGGGTTCCGGCGGGATGCCCAGCTCCCATTCGGCGACGGTGTGTGCCCTGACGACGGCATCGGGCCTCGAATACGGAGTGGGGAGCTTTGAATTCGCCATAAGCTTCGTGATTGCCATGGTAGTCATGTACGACGCCATGGGAGTCCGGCGGGAGACGGGAAAGCAGGCAAGGCTTTTAAACAGCCTGTTTTCAGAAAATATCCTGAACCTGGATGGCTTTATCATCCAGGAAAGGCTAAAGGAGTACGTTGGCCACACGCCGGTGCAGGTGGCGGCCGGTGCGATTCTCGGGATCGGAATGGCATTCGGCATCCTTGCCCTGTATTAAAGAAGAAAAGTTATAAAACTTTTACAGAGGGATGTTGCAATATTTGGCAACATCCCTTATAATATTACCAGACCGTTTTCGGGCTTTTGTTTTTGTGTGCCAAATTTTGTCCTGTGTTCTTCTGGCAGCGAAGAACAGGGCGCACGGCGCAGACGGGAAGCGGGAAAATGGAAAAACCATGAGACGTAGACAGGCTCTACAAATTATAGGAGGAAAAAGAACTTATGGCAAAATGGGTTTATAAGTTTGAAGAAGGCAGTGCTGCAATGAGAAACCTTCTCGGCGGCAAGGGCTGCAACCTGGCTGAGATGACAAATCTTGGCATGCCGATTCCGCAGGGCTTCACGGTAACGACCGAAGCCTGCACCGAGTACTACAACAGCGGCAAGCAGATTACCCAGGAGATCCAGGATCAGATCTTCGAGGCTTTAAAATGGCTTGAGGGCGTAAACGGAAAGAAATTCGGCGATACCGAGGATCCGCTGCTGGTTTCCGTTCGTTCCGGTGCCCGTGCATCCATGCCCGGCATGATGGACACAATCTTAAACCTTGGTCTCAACGACGTAGCCGTTGAGGGCTTCGCAAAGAAGACAGGCAATCCGAGATTCGCATACGATTCTTACAGAAGATTTATTCAGATGTACTCCGACGTCGTTATGGAAGTTCCGAAGTCTTACTTCGAGAAGATCATCGACGAGATGAAAGAGGCAAAGGGCGTACATTACGATACCGAGCTGACCGCAGACGACTTAAAGGAACTGGCTGAGAAGTTCAAGGCTGTTTACAAAGAGGCCATGAACGGCGAAGAGTTCCCGCAGGAGCCGAAGGAGCAGTTAATGGGTGCCGTTAAGGCCGTATTCCGTTCTTGGGACAACCCGCGTGCCATCGTTTACCGCCGTATGAACGACATCCCGGGCGACTGGGGAACTGCCGTAAACGTACAGACTATGGTATTCGGAAACAAGGGAAATACTTCCGGTACAGGCGTTGCCTTCACACGCAATCCCTCTACTGGTGCAAAGGGAATCTTCGGTGAGTACCTGATCAACGCACAGGGCGAGGACGTTGTTGCCGGTGTCCGCACACCGCAGCCGATCTCCCAGCTTGAGAAGGACATGCCGGACTGCTACGCTCAGTTCATGGATCTTGCCATGAAGCTTGAGAACCATTTCCACGACATGCAGGATATGGAGTTTACCATCGAGGAAGGCAAGCTCTATTTCTTACAGACAAGAAACGGCAAGAGAACGGCTCCGGCCGCTATTCAGATTGCCTGCGATTTAGTAGATGAAGGACAGATCACTCCGGAAGAGGCTGTTTGCAGAATCGAAGCAAAATCCCTGGATCAGCTTCTTCACCCGACCTTCGATCCGGCTGCATTAAAGGCTGGCGAAGTCATCGGTTCTGCTCTTCCGGCATCCCCGGGCGCTGCTGCCGGTAAGGTTTACTTCACCGCAGAGGAAGCCAAGGCTGCTCACGAGAAGGGCGAGAGAGTTGTTCTTGTCCGCCTTGAGACATCCCCGGAGGATATCGAGGGCATGCATGCATCCGAGGGTATCCTGACCGTCCGCGGCGGTATGACCTCCCACGCAGCCGTTGTTGCACGCGGTATGGGAACCTGCTGCGTATCCGGATGCGGCGAAATCAAAATCAATGAGGAAGAGAAATACTTCGAGCTTGGCGGATATACCTTCCATGAGGGCGATTACATCTCCTTAGACGGTACCACCGGCAAGATTTACAAGGGCGACATCAAGACCCAGGAAGCTTCCGTAGGCGGAAACTTCAAGAGAATCATGGACTGGGCAGACCAGTTCAGAACCTTAAAGGTTCGCACCAACGCTGACAACCCGGCTGATACGGCTAACGCTGTGAAGCTTGGCGCAGAGGGTATCGGCCTTTGCCGTACCGAGCATATGTTCTTTGAGCCGGACAGAATCCCGAAGATCCGCAAGATGATCCTTTCCGAGACTGTCGAGGCCAGAGAGGCTGCATTAAACGAGCTGCTTCCGTTCCAGAAGGGCGACTTCAAGGCTATGTACAAGGCCCTGGAAGGAAAGCCAATGACCGTTCGTTACCTGGATCCGCCGCTTCATGAGTTCGTTCCGAAGACAGATGAGGAGATCGCTGATCTGGCTAAGGATATGGGACTTACCTTCGAGCATGTAAAACAGGTTTGCGACGATCTTCACGAGTTCAACCCGATGATGGGCCACCGCGGATGCCGTCTTGCTGTCACCTATCCGGAGATCGCAAAGATGCAGACACGTGCCGTTATGGAGGCTGCTATCGAGGTTAAGGAAGAGTGCGGCTATGACATCATTCCGGAGATCATGATCCCGCTTACCGGCGAGAAGAAAGAGCTCAAGTTCGTTAAGGACATCGTTGTTGAGACGGCAGAGCAGGTTAAGAAAGAAAAGAATTCCGACATGCAGTACCACATCGGTACCATGATCGAGATCCCGCGTGCAGCCCTGACGGCCGGCGAGATCGCTGAAGAAGCAGAGTTCTTCTCCTTCGGTACCAACGACCTGACCCAGATGACCTTCGGCTTCTCCCGTGATGATGCCGGCAAGTTCCTGGATGCTTACTACAAGGCTAAGATCTATGAGTCCGATCCGTTCGCAAGACTGGATCAGACAGGCGTAGGCCGTCTTGTTGAGCTGGCAGTGAAGGAAGGCCGCGCAACACGTCCGGATCTGAAGTGCGGTATCTGCGGCGAGCACGGCGGAGATCCGTCTTCCGTTGAGTTCTGCCATAAGGTAGGCTTAAACTATGTATCCTGCTCCCCGTTCCGTGTGCCGATTGCAAGGTTGGCTGCGGCCCAGGCTGCTCTTCATGAAAAAGGATACAAATAAAATCTGAATCTGATTCAGCATGGGCCCTTTGACGCTATGTCAGAGGGCCCGTTTTTTCATTTTCAAAGTATCAATCAGGGGGAAAAGGCATGGCAAGATACACAAAGGACATCGAGCTCCAGCTTCCGGCAGAGGAAGTGGAGGAAGAGGTGCAAAAGTTTATCGCACAAGCAGGGCTTTATCCGACCAACTGGAACGGGGAAGACTGTTTCTGCGCGGACTACACGCCGTTCGGGATGCCGGCTGAACAGGAGTTTTATAAACGGATCTATTTTTTCAAATCCGTCTATGAAAACGGCGTCCTGCACATGGAGGCATGGATCCGTGACGGGAGAATGAAAGAGGACACCCTGACGGGAATGAGTGCGATGACGATGAAGCAGCCATACCTGAACGAGATCCTGCGTTTTGAAAACAGGCTGCTTGCGAAGCTGCCGGAAGACAGTGAGCTGAGAAAGAAAAACACGGAAGCTGGCCAGGCGGTGAGGAAGGCGGACAAACGGCAGAAAGGCGGCATGAAGGCGCTGTGGGGAATTTCGGCGCTGGTGCTTTTATGGGCAGCTTTTGAGTGCCTGAGGCATTTGGGAATTTTATAGGGGAAAGGCTGCCATGAGGCTGAACAATGATTCATGCCGGACGGCAGCCTTTTTCACAGCAGGCGCGCTTGGAACGGACGGGACTCCTGTCTCATAAAATAGAAAAAACAGGACAGGAGATGCAGGATATGAGAGACATTACCATGTGCCATCCGGTTCTTCAGGAGCTGGCTGCGCGGTGGATGAAACAGTGCGAGCAGGTCGGCATCGTCGTGAGGATCGGTGAATGCCTCCGCACGGTGGCAGAGCAGGACGCCCTCTATGAGCAGGGGCGGACAAAGCCGGGAAACATCGTCACGAATGCGAAGGGGAGCAGTTACAGTTCCCAGCACCAGTGGGGGATTGCCTTTGACTTTTATCTCCAGATGGATGTGGACGGGGACGGGAAGCTTTCCGATGACGCCTATAACGACAGCACGGGCATGTTCGGAAAGGCGGCGGACATCGGAAAGCAGCTTGGACTCGGCTGGGGCGGCGACTGGAAATCTATCGTCGACAAGCCGCATCTTTATCTGCCCGACTGGGGCAGTACCACATCGAAGCTTAAAAAGCTCTACGGGACACCGGAGGCCTTTATGCGGACATGGGAAAAGACAGGCTGGATCCAGGACGGCAGAGGCTGGTGGTACCGCCATGCCGACGGGAGCTATTCTCAGAATTCCTGGGAGCTCATCGACGGAAAGTGGTACTGGTTCGACGGCGCCGGCTATATGGTGGCCGACGCATGGAAAAAGACGAAGGATGTCTGGTACTATTTAGGCTCCGATGGAAGCATGGTTTACAATGAGATTCGCAAGATTGGGGACGAGTTTTTTGCCTTTGGAAAAGACGGAGGCCTGATGACCGGGGACGTGGCACTGAAAACCAATGACCGCGGCGCGCTGATAATCGGGTAGAGAAAGTACAAGAATTGCTTTCCTGAGCTTTCGCGGTGTGGTATAATGACCGCATAGCGGGCATTATACCTGCGCATGCCGATTTCCGCGTTCACCGCGGAAATCCGGGCGCTAAGTTCCGCCGGAGGCTCATGGGCGCGGAGCGGACGTGATATAATGACCGCATAGCGGGCATGATACCTGCACATGCCGGTTTCCGCGCCCGCAGCGGAAAGCCGGGCGCTAGATTCCGCCGGAGGCTCATGGCCGCGGAGCGGACAAGATATAATGACCGCATAGCGGGCATTATACCTGCGCATACCGGTTTCCGCGCCCACCGCGGAAATCCGGGCGCTAGATTCCGCCGGAGGCTGCCGCGGCAAAGCGCAGCCGCTTCCGGCATAAATTTTAAGGAGTTTTTATGCAGATTACTGAGCTTCGATGTTCCGCCTGCAACGGGACGTTAAAGATGGATGAAAATAACCCGAACCGTGCTGTTTGTGAATACTGCCGGGCGGAGTATGTGATTGAATGGAAAAACAATGTTGCCCATCTCGGGACAAATATTCCGGCCGGACAGAACAGCCCGCGGCAGGAGGTTCCGAGAATGGAGTACCGTGTTCCGAAGACTCAAGAGGAACAGCAAACAAGCATAAATAAGGGCTGGATCCCTGCTGCGGCACTGTGCGTTGTCGGCCTGGTGCTTTTGACATCCACTCCGCTTTTAGACAAAATCGGGACGAAGGAGCCGGAAGTGTCAGCAGAGGCGAGCGCAGAGGCCGTAGCGGAGGCCGTGGCGGAACAGCGTTTGCCCGAGGGAATGCTGGCGGCGTTTTGCGAGGAAGTTTTTGAAATGCCCGTTGATGATATTCCGGAGAGCCGCCTTAAGGAAATTAAATGGATGGAGACAAAGGCGGCCATAGATTATTATGGGATCGGATACAGCTTTGAGGATCCTCTCGAGTCGGAGGATGCAGAGCTTACCTGGGTGCGGTTTCCGCGGGATGCATACCATGGAATTGATTTAGAGTCCCTTCCTGCCTTCCAGGGGCTTGTGAAGCTTTCCACCAGCCAATCTCTGAGTGCAGAGGACGTGGCCGGCCTGAAGCTTAAGAGCCTGGGCGGGCATTTTGAGAGCTTTGATGAGGTTTCCGCCCTTCTTGAGGCGCCGGAGGAGCTTGCGGAGCTTTCTGTCTCCGGCAGCAGCTTCAGCCTTCAGGGAGCCGGCAGTTTCCCGAACCTGGAACGGCTTTCCATTGATGCCTCGGAGATTACGGAGGAAAAAGAGCTTGTCCGGATGTCCGGCTTAAAAGAGCTGACGTTTGACATGTATGACGGCTCTGCGGATTTTTCGGTCTTCGGCATGCTTCCTGGCCTGGAGAGCCTGAGCGTCAGCTCCAAGGGGCTGCGCGACATCGGCTTTCTGTCCGGCATGACCGCGTTGAAAGAGCTGAAGCTGGAAAACGGCACCTTCCTGACGCTGGAACCCTTGAGCGGAAGGCCGGAGCTGGAGTCCCTCTCCGTTATAAACTGTGATGAACTGAAGGACATGTCGGCCATCGGCGGGCTTACGAACCTGAAATCTCTGGAGGCCGATCTTCCATACGGCTGCCCGGAGCCGGATCTTGGTGGGCTGACAGGCCTTACATCCCTGTATCTTTCTGGTTTCGATCAGACCGGCTTTTTAAGGAATATGGGCAGCCTGGAGGAGCTGGTTCTGGACGGCTGCGGCTTAAATGACAGCGGGGATTTTTCAGGCCTCACGAACTTAAAGACATTAAAATGCACGGCCTTTACCCCTACGGAAAAGGATTACAGCTTTATTGCCGGCCTTCCGGCCCTGGAAAACCTGGATCTTGGCGGGATGGGTACATACGAGGACATTTCCGGGATTTTCAACATGCCCACGCTGAAAACCCTGAATATCAGCAATATGGAATGCGAGATCAATTTTGACAAGATTGCCGAAAACACCAGCCTCACGGAGCTTTCTATGGATCACATGAAGCTTTACGAAAATGTCCAGGTGAGCGGCGGGGGCGGCATTTACTATGTGGACTGGGACGATGTGAGCCTGGTGGAGAACCTTGGCTTTTTAGGGAAGTTTACGGCGCTTCAGAAGCTCAGTATCTGCGAGAACGAGCTCACAGATCTGAATTTTGCATCGTCTCTTCCGGCGCTTTCCGAGATTGATTTTTCTGATAATTATGTGACGGATCTTACCCCGCTTTTAGGGCTTAGGAATCTGAAAACCGTGACCTGCACCGACAATCCGATTTCCAATTATGAGGTGTTAAGCGATTCGGTTTCCATTATAAAATAGAAAGAGAGGAGGCGTACCATGCGGAGAAAAGACAGGGAAATGCAGAATATGGAAGAAATCCTGGAAGTGATAAAGAAAGAGAACGTCTGCTGCGTGGCATTTCAGGACGAGCCGTGCCCGTACCTGATCCCATTAAATTATGGGGCAAGAATGGAGGACGGGAAGCTGGTTCTCTATTTCCATGGTGCGGCGGAGGGGACGAAGCTCGACAGGATCCGGGAAAATCCCAATGTCTCCTATACGGTTTACGGCGGATATGAACTCCGGTTCTTTGAGGATCCGCCATGTAAATCCAGCGCCGGTTTTGTGAGTGTCTGCGGAAGCGGGCGCGCGGAGTTTGTGGAACCGGAAAAGGCCGGTGAGGCGCTGGCAGTTCTCATGAACCACATCGGCGGGCCGGGGAAAAAGACGTTTCATCCGGAAGATTTCCCGGCGGAGGCATGCCGGAACATTCAGGTGTGGCGGATTGTCACGGAAACGGTGACGGGAAAGCATCACGAATAAACACGGGCGCACTGTGCGCCTGATAAAGAAAGGGGTAAGCAAAAATGGGAAATGATTTCAGAAGTGAGATTGAGGCGCTGATCGAGGAGAAAAAAGGCGAGTACACGAAGATGAGCGATACAATCTGGGGGTACGCGGAGCCGAGATTCCAGGAATATCAGTCTTCTGCGCTCCAGCAGGAGTATTTAAAGTCCAGGGGCTTTTCTGTGAAGGCGGATCTGGCCGGCGAGGAGACGGCATTTATCGCAGAGGCAGGCCAGGGAAAGCCTGTCATCGCCTTCCTCGGGGAGTTTGACGCGCTTTCCAGCCTTCAGCAGGAGGCAGACGAGACGGAGCGCCGCCCGATTCCTGGAAAGGAAAACGGCCATGGCTGCGGCCATCATCTTTTGGGCACTGCATCTGTGGCAGCGGCAGATGCTTTAAAGTCGTATATGGAGGCTCATAACCTTTCCGGCACCGTCCGGTATTACGGCTGCCCGGCCGAGGAAAATGCCGGAGGAAAGGCGTATCTTGTCCGCGACGGATATTTTAAGGACTGCGATATTGCCGTGACATGGCACCCATATACGTTAAATAAGGTCATGAAGGGAAATCATCACCTCGCCAATTTCCGTGTTTTCTTCACCTTCCGGGGGATTTCTGCCCATGCGGCCGCTGCTCCGGAGCTGGGGCGCTCTGCGTTAGATGCCGTTGAAATCATGGATATCGGCGTCAACTACATGCGTGAGCACATGATCGACGAGGCGAGGGTCCATGGCGCCATTACCAATTCCGGCGGCATCGCGCCCAACGTCATCCCGTCGGAGGCTCAGATTCTTTATGCCATCCGTGCGCCGAAGGTGACGCAGGTGAAGAAGCTTTACGAGCGGATGTGCGACATCGCCAAAGGTGCGGCCCTGATTACCGGGACGACCGTGGAGATTAAGCAGGTGGCTGCGTATTCCAATGTCATCAACAACGACACGCTGGCCGACCTGATGGAGGAGAATCTGGAGCACTTTGTTCCGATTGGCTATACGGAGGAGGAAAAAGAGTACGCGAAGAAGTTTCAGCAGGTGATTACCGATCTGGACAGAGAGGGCTTAAAGACCATGGCATCCGTCCTTGGCGGAAAGGAAAAGAGGAAGGAGCTTCTTGAGATGCCGCTGTTTGACTTTATTGCCGATAAGAACAGCAGCTACGGCGGAGGCGGCTCCACCGATGTCGGCGATGTGAGCTGGGTGGTTCCCACGGGACAGGTCTACACAAACTGCTATGCAGCAGGAACGGCGCTTCATTCCTGGCAGGCCGTTGCCCAGGGAAAGGCCTCCGCTGCCCATAAAGGCATGCTGGCAGCAGCTAAAATCATGGCCTGCGTCGGCGTACAGCTTTTAGAGGATCCGTCCCTCGTGGAAAAGGCCAAAGCCGACTGGAAGGAAGAACTGGACGGGGAAGAGTACCCGAATCCGCTTCCGAAGGATTTAAAGCCATCCATCTGGTAAAAGAAAACAGATTCCCGGCGTTCCGTCCTGAGATGGGCGGGAGGCCGGGATGACCTGCGGAAAAGTCCGGGAAACCGGGCTTCTTGTTTTTATATCAGAAGCGGTGTTCCGGCGGGGGCATAAAGTCACTGTTTGTCCAATAACACAACGCCTTATTTGCCGGTCAGACACATTCTCCGAGGTCTGCGCGCACACACGGCCGAAGTCTCCAAAGCCCAGAGAACTTGCAGAATAATGAGGGAAACAGGATGATAAAACGGAAGTTATAAAGGAGGTATTTTAGTGAAAATAAAAATAATAACCGTATTTATAGCCGCAGGTTTCATATTAAGCGCGTGTTCTGAAAGCAGTCTAAATGAAAGCCAAATGCAGAAAACAGAAGAATCATTTGAAGAGACAGTCGCAGCATATGAAACAGAGAATAGTATTGGTAATAGCGAGTCAGAAGTGGTAAATGCAGATGGATTTGGAAACCCCAGAGAAGTGTTGGATAATATGAAAATTACATCCAATATCGAAGTGATAACTTCCCAGGAGGATGAATTAAAAATTGAATTTGAATTGGAAAATGTCGGATTGTGTACCTTTTCCGCAAGCAAAGGGAAGGAACTCTCTCTGCCAGATGAAGAATTCGTAGATTCAACCAAGATTGAATGGACAGCAGTAACTGCGGATGAAGAATATATTTTTCCATATATGAAAGTAAATAAAGAAGGGGATATGTTTCTGATAGATTGGATATATGAAGAATACCGTTTTGCTATCTATGGAAAATCACCGCAGGACACAGCAGATAGAGATTTGGCCGGAAAGATTGCGTTGGCAATCATTAAAAACTTAGGTAAAGAAAATTAAAGTTCATAGACTTTCCCATTTATCGGCTGGCCATGTCTCCGGCAAGCCTGCGCCGGGCAGTCATGGAGAGATGGATTCAAAGCCTGGCTCCCGCAGAATAGGGAGACCGCAAAATAAAATTTATGGAGGTATCTTATGGGACTGTTTTCAAAGGCAGGAGAGGAAGAAGAATTTGATGAGCTGACTCCGGAAATAAGAGCAAAGCTGGATGAATTGGCGGAAAAAGGCAATGAGCTTGAAGGGGCAGCACTCTATGAGGAAGCGATACAGACATGGAACGAAGCTCTGAACCTGATACCGGGGCCGCAGCAATTTTACAGTGAATCCATATGGTTTTTAGCTGCCATCGGCGATATTTATTTCCAACAGGGACAGTATGAAAAAGCACATGACTGTTTTGACAGAGCAAGAGGAAATTTGAGCGGTGCGGGGTATGGAAATCCGTTTATCATGCTTCGGCTGGGGGAATGCTGTCTGGAAATTGGAGATGAAAAAAACGCCGTAGAATATTTGCTGAGAGCCTATATGTTTGAGGGAAGGGAAATATTTGAACCGGACGAAGACGGCAATGACGATGGGAAAAAATATTTTGATTATTTAAGAACGCATGTTAAAAATATTGAGTGAAGATTGGGAAGACACAGCGCCGATTTATCGGGCAGGCGCACCTTCTCGAGCTTAAGTAAAATCTGAGGAGAAAATACGATATGTGGATATGCCCTAAATGTGGGAGAGAATTTAAGAGAACAAACCAGGGACATTATTGCGGTGCGGCGCCCAAAACAGTATTGGAATATATAGAATCACAGCCTTTGGAATCGCATTCCCATCTGGCCGAAATAGCGGCTGTAATACGAGACAATATTCCATGTGTAAATGAACATATATCGTGGAGTATGCCAACATATACCAAAGAAGGGAAATCCGTTTCTTTTTCTGCCTGCAAAAACCATGTTAGCCTTTATGTTGGCTGTGAAGCTATTGAGGAATTTGCCTCAGAGCTAAAGGAATTTACCACGAAGAAGAATGCCATTTATTTTCCTTATGATCGAAGCCTGCCATCAAAACTGATTGAGGATATTGTAAGATGGTGCTTTATGTAGAAAGATAACTTCAGATTTCTCGGGCGGGCATATCCTCCATGGCCTGTTAGGATGATAAAACGGAAACAGGGAGAGTGCTATTCTGTTCCAGGATTATATCAGTTGTCAGAAAAATGAAAAACGGCAACAGCATGACCTTTCTTTATGGCAATATGTGGCGTGGAAAGTGAGAAATGCCATGCCCCTCAAGGAAAAGAACAAATGTTTGCTTTCTCCTATACATTTCAAACGGTTTGTGATATACTAGAAAGCAATCTGTAAATGGTTGTTCAGGCCATTTGTTCCTGTTCTGCCCGTATAGAATTACAGAGGTGTGCCAAGCAGCAAAAAGAGCAAATTGTGAACAACATTCGTCGTGGGCCTGTTTTATGCTCATTCGGGTCAACGCCACGACGAAAAAACTGTGTTCCACGACGAATTTGCGGCGAATAGACGTCTTTTTTCTTATAGATTTTGGAGGTGCTTTTTATGCAAAGTGAACAAAAAATCTTCCAACTCCATTCTGAATACGCCCCTACTGGCGACCAGCCCCAGGCTATCGACGCCCTGGTGGCCGGCTTCAAGGAAGGCAATCAATTCCAGACTTTACTGGGTGTCACCGGCTCTGGCAAGACGTTCACCATGGCGAATGTCATCCAGGCATTAAATAAGCCGACGTTAATCATTGCCCACAACAAAACTCTCGCAGCCCAGCTTTACAGCGAGTTCAAGGAGTTCTTCCCCAATAACGCAGTAGAATACTTTGTCTCCTACTACGACTACTACCAACCCGAAGCCTACGTCCCATCCACCGACACCTACATCGAAAAGGACTCGGCCATCAACGACGAAATCGACAAGCTGCGCCATTCCGCCACAGCCGCCCTTTCGGAGCGCAGCGACGTGATTATCGTGGCGTCCGTTTCCTGCATCTACGGACTCGGAAGCCCTATCGACTACAAGGAGATGGTGATTTCCCTGCGTCCCGGAATGGTAAAGGACAGAGACGAGGTGATCCATAAGCTGATCGATATCCAGTACACGCGGAACGACATGGATTTTAAGCGCGGAAGCTTCCGCGTCCGCGGCGACGTGCTGGAGATTTTCCCGGCGTATTCGGGAAGCGAGGCGTACCGGGTGGAATTTTTCGGCGACGAGGTGGACCGGATCACGGAGATCGACACGCTGACCGGTGAAATCAAGGCGCAGCTCGGCCATGTGGCGATTTTCCCGGCTTCCCATTACGTTGTGCCGAAGGAAAAAATGATGCAGGCCACGGAAAACATCCTGGCAGAGCTAAAGGAGCGGGTGGCCTATTTTAAGAGCGAGGACAAGCTTCTGGAGGCACAGAGGATCTCGGAGCGGACAAATTTCGACGTGGAGATGATGCGGGAGACCGGCTTCTGCTCAGGAATCGAAAACTATTCCAGGCACCTGACCGGTATGGCGCCCGGTGAGCCGCCGTGTACGCTTTTAGACTATTTCCCGGAGGACTTTTTAATCATCGTGGACGAGTCCCACATCACGCTGCCGCAGGTGCGAGGTATGTTCTTCGGCGACCGCTCCAGAAAGAAGACGCTGGTGGACTATGGCTTCCGCCTTCCGTCGGCTCTGGACAACCGGCCCTTAAGCTTTGAGGAATTTGAAAGCCACATCAGCCAGATGATGTTTGTCTCGGCAACGCCTTCGGTCTATGAAGCCGACCATGAACTGATGCGGGTGGAACAGATCATCCGTCCCACGGGCCTTCTGGATCCGGAAATCTCCGTGCGCCCCGTGGAGGGCCAGATCGACGATCTGATCGGCGAAGTAAATAAGGAAGTGGAAAAGCACAACAAGATCCTGATTACGACGCTGACGAAGCGGATGGCAGAGGATCTGACCGACTACATGCGGGAGGCGGGCATCCGGGTCAAATATCTCCACTCGGACATCGACACGCTGGAGCGGGCGGAGATCATCCGCGACATGCGCCTTGACGTCTTTGACGTGCTGGTGGGAATCAACCTATTAAGAGAGGGACTGGACATACCGGAAATTACCCTTGTTGCCATCCTGGATGCAGACAAAGAGGGATTTTTGCGGTCGGAAACCTCACTGATCCAGACCATTGGCCGCGCGGCCAGAAATGCAGACGGCCATGTGATCATGTATGCTGATACGATCACGGATTCCATGCGTGCGGCCATCGACGAGACCAACCGCCGCCGCGAGATCCAGAAGAAATACAATGAGGAGCATGGAATCACGCCTCAGACCATCAAGAAAGCCGTCCGTGACCTCATCGCCATCTCCAAGGCGGCCGAAGAGAGCGAGGAAGACTTTAAGAAAGAGCCGGAGTCCATGGATGCCAGAGAGCTGGACAAGCTTGCCAAAGAGCTTTCCAAGAAGATGCGCCAGGCAGCCGCAGAACTGAACTTCGAGGAGGCCGCAAGGCTGCGTGACAGGATGAAGGAAGTCCGCCAGATGTTATTCGAGCTGGAATCGGAAAAGTGATATTGACAAATATTATCAATAAGACTACAATTACCTGCGTGTAGGAAATGCAGCGGATACCGGGAGAAAGACCTGATGAGGCCATTTCTCCCGGTTTGTGCATAGAAAACAAGGTCGGAGGATGAAATCCATGAAACTGCGCGAAGGTGAAATCGGAAAGTCCTATGAGGTCTGTTCCGTAAACGTGGAAGAGGCAGTCACCAGACGGCTGGAAGCGCTGGGCGTCAACGAGCGGACGGAAGTGTCTGTCCTCAATAAAAAGAGAAGCGGCACGATGATTATCAAGGTACGCGGCACCAGGCTGGCCCTGGGAAGGAAAATCGCAGAGGGAATTCTTGTAAAGGAGGCGGAAAACCATGGATAACAGGGACGAAAACAAACCGATTACCGTCTGCTTTGTGGGAAACCCAAACTGCGGGAAAACAACGCTGTTCAATGCGTTCACAGGCTCCAAGTTAAAGGTGGCAAACTGGCCCGGCGTTACGGTGGAGCGGGTCGAAGGCGAAACCGTATATAAAGGAAGGCGGATTCATGTGGTGGACACGCCGGGAATTTACAGCCTGACCTCATACACCATCGAGGAGCTTGTCACAAGGCGGTGCATCGAGGAGGACGGCGTGGACGTCATCATCAACGTGGTGGACGCCTCGTCTCTCGAACGGAACCTTTATCTGACGCTTCAGCTTCTGGAACTGAAAAAGCCGGTGATCCTGGCCCTTAACATGATGGACATCGTCGAGGAGCGGGGCATGGAAATCGACCTCCACCGTCTGCCGGAGATGCTGGGCCATATCCCGGCCGTCCCGGTATCGGCCAGAAAGCGCACCGGACTGGACGTGCTGATGCATGCCGTCGTCCATCATTACGAAGAAGAGCCCCAGGGCATCGTCGTCCGCTACGACAGGGAGATGGAAGACAAGATCCAGCGCACCGAGTCTCTTCTGCGGGAGACATACCCGGAGCTTACGAACCTGCGCTGGCATGCCATTAAGATGCTGGAAAAAGACAAGGAGGTCATGAGCGACCACCCCGTCGACCTTTCCGGCATTGTCTCCCAAAGCTACGAAAAAGAGATTATCAACGAAAAGTATGATTATGTGGAAGAGGTCATCCGGGAATGCCTGTTCCATAAGGAAGAAAAATCGGCCATGACGGATAAGGCAGATAAGCTTCTGACGCACCCGGTTCTGGGGATCCCGGTCTTTTTCGGGATTATGGCGCTTGTGTTTTTCCTGACCTTCACCGTCGGAGACTTTTTAAAGGGCTATTTTGAGCAGGGGCTTGAGCTGTTTTCCGGCGGCGCCCTGGAATTTTTGCAGAGTGCCGGCGTATCGCCGTGGCTCGTGTCCCTGATTGTGGACGGCATCATCGCAGGCGTCGGAGGAATCTTAACCTTCCTTCCGAATATTTTCATCCTGTTTCTGGCGCTGGCCTTTTTGGAGGACAGCGGCTACATGGCGCGTGTGGCCTACGTGATGAACGAGACTATGAGCATGGTGGGGCTCTCCGGAAAGGCATTCCTCCCGATGCTTTTAGGCTTCGGCTGTACGGTTCCGGCCGTCATGGCAACCAGGGCGTTAGAAAGCCATAAGGACAGGCTGCGTACCATTCTCGTGACGCCGTTCATGTCCTGTTCAGCCAGACTCCCGATTTATGTGCTGTTTGCCGAGCTGTTCTTCCCGGACTCGGCGCTCCTTGTGGCCTATTCCCTGTACCTGATCGGTGTTTTAATGGCGATTCTCGTATCGCTCGTGGTACATAAGACATGGAAGGGCACGTCAGAGAACGCACTCTTAATCGAGCTTCCCGAGTACAAAATGCCGAATCTCCGCACCGTTGCCATTTATGTCTGGGACAAGGTCAAGGATTACCTGACGAAGGCGGGAACGACGATTTTCCTCGCCTCCATCGTTTTGTGGTTCGTCTTAAACAGCGGGCCGTCCGGATTTGTGACCGAGGTTTCGGAAAGCTTTGCCGCGAAATTCGGACATCTTCTTGTGCCGGTGTTAAAGCCGGCCGGCCTGGGAAGCTGGCAGATCGCCGTGGCCCTGATTTCCGGAATTTCCGCCAAGGAGGTTGTGGTATCCAGCTTTTCCGTCCTTTACGGGATCAGCAACATCAATTCGGCCGCCGGCATGGCAGAACTTACGGGAGTGTTATCCGCTTCCGGCTTCGGCCCGGCAAATGCCTACGCACTCATGATTTTCTGCCTGCTCTATACGCCGTGCATAGCAACGATTGCCACCATAAAAAGAGAAACTCACTCTTTAAAATGGACGATAGGTATGGTATTATTCCAATTAGTGCTTGCATGGGCGGCGGCGGTGCTGGTCTTCCAGGTCGGAAGCCTTCTTTAATGCCGTTCCTCACCGGGAATGCAGGCATGACAGCAGCAGTGACAACATCAGCAACAGAGTGAGGAAACGAATATGGACGAAAAAGTTCTGCTGGATGCCGTGCTTCTGGCAGGAAGGATCATGCTGGTAAGCGGGGCAGAGGTGTACCGCGTGGAAGACACCATGCAGCACATGCTCCAGAAGTCCGGCTACAAAACCATTGAGACAATCGTTTTTGCGACAGGAATTTTCCTGACCCTGAACGATCCGATGCGGGAGCCGGTGACTCTAATTAAGCGGGTGCCGGACAGGAGCACGAACATCAACAAGATTTACCGCGTCAATGATATATCCAGGCGGTTCTGCGCCGGGAAAATCAACATCGAGGAGGCATACGAGGAGTTAAAACTGGTGGAGACGGATGTGCCTTACAGCCAGCTTCAGAAGGCCATCGGAACGGTCGGCGTGGCAGCGTTTTTTACGCCGCTTTTCGGAGGCGGCCTCATCGACTTTTTTGCGGCAGGGCTGGTCGGTATCTTTCTGGTGCTGTCCACCTGGATGATGCAGAAAGTCAAGATCAACGATTTCTGTGTCAGCGCCTTCCACTCCTTTGTCGTCGCATTTTCCGCCATGGTGCTCCAGCGGTTTGTGATTCCGGCGGCAAATGCTGACGTCATGATTATCAGCTCCATCATGCCGCTTGTGCCCGGCGTGATTTTTACAAACGCAATCCGTGATACCTTAAACGGCGACTATGGAGCCGGGGCGGCCAGGATGTTAGAAGCCATCGTCGTGGCGCTTGCCGTGGCGGCCGGAGTCGGCTGCGGAATCGTCCTGTTTATGACAATCTGGGGAGGTGCCGCATGACAGCTCAGATCGTAGGTGCATTTTTTGCCGTTTACATGTTTTCGGCCCTTTTGGACGTGCCGAAAAAGTATGCCCATTATTCCGCCGGAATCGGAGCCGTCGGCTGGTACGTGTACATGGTGATCCAGGCCGACACGAATTCGGCCATGATGGCGGCGTTTTTGTCGACACTCATGATCGCGCTGTTAAGTCATATGATGGCGCGGATTAAGCGGGCGCCTGTGACCGTGTTCCTGATTTCCGGGATCCTGCCGTCGGTGCCTGGAGCCGCCATGTACCGGTTTGTCCATTACCTGATCCAGAATGATTTTGCGCTCTCCAATCACTACCTGATTGAGACGCTCCAGATTGCCGGCGCCATCGCCATGGCCATCTTCATCATGGATTCGATTTTCCGTCTGGTTCAGGTGTATTCGGAGTCGCGTCATGGCGCCAGACAGTAAGCTGCCTCTTCTCCCTGAGATAGAGATAGAGCTCGTCGGACAGCCGGTCTTCGGCCGGGACGTCCTCCGTATTAACTTTTTGAATCATTTCCCGGATTTCTCCATAGCGGTAAACATGGGTGTCCGGGATCATTAAGACTTCGTGGATGCTGGACGGCAGGATGATGAGATCCGTGCCGGCGGCGTCTGCGAAGTTTTTTAATACGTCGCTGTATGCCAGGCATGCGGCTCCGTGGATCCCGACGGAATTGGTGAGGACATAGATTCCCGGGGAGCTGCCGTCTTCTGCGGGCAGATGAGCAGGTGCGGCGGTTTCCTGCCGGGGAAGTGAGGGGAGCTGGCCGGACAGAAGTTCTTCGAGGCTGAAAATGGACGCAGGGAATAAAGCCGGTGTGTTGGCGACGGCAAGGGCGTAGAGTCCGGCGGATGTCAGGTTCCAGAAGGAGAGCTGTTCATTATGGATCAGGGCCGTAGTCTGGGCCGAGGCGGTACTTCCAAGCAGGAGATAAAAGACCATGGCGAGATCCAGAAAAGGAACCCATGGGATATCGTTTAACAGCCCGCTGTTGGCGTCCCGGGAAATGAGCCGGAAGGCGATTCGGCCGCGGACAGTGCTGAAATCGTGGAGTGCATCAAGGAAGCCGTCGGAAAAAGGCGGCTCTTTTTTTATGGCTGCCAGAATGTCAAGACAGATGTCCTCCATGGTGCGGCCGGAGAGGTACTCCCTGTAAAACGTATCGGGATAGACCATAGGGGAACAGCCGGCGCCTTCTTTTAAAAAGCAGAGCGCGTCCATGAGAATTCCGTTATTTTTTTGGATTTTCTGAAGATGTACATTTGTTTCCGGGGCAAGATAAGAAGAAAGAGACAGTGTCAGCGCATTGCAGAATGATGTGTAATCCATAGAGATACCTCCTGAAATGAGAAATGTGGTTTAGAATCGTAAAAAGAAATGAAAAAGATAATCTTATTGTAGCGGAACTGGGTGGAAAATGCAACAGGAAAATGGGGAGATGACATAATATAAAATATATGAAGTGTAAACGGCGGCGGAAATTCTTTATTGTCATTATTTTATCATTTTGCAGCTCTTTTTTCAAGGTGTTTGCATGCATGAGAACCGTATAAATTGCATGGCGGCAGGCAGGCGGCCCTGCGGGATTTTCTTCTGTCTCCGGCCGGACAAAACCATTGAAAAAGCAGGGGCAGGATGTTAAAATGGAACTGCACACAAATACTTGAGGTTACATGACATAATTTATATTATGCTGTGTAAATCCCAAGTGCATCATTCAAAAGACAGACATTTCACGCATGAAACCGACGGTTTTTGGAGAGCTTAAGGACGGGAACCGGAAGCGGAATGCGGGAATGTTCCGAGGAAAGGGAAGAGAGCATATGAGTGACAGCATAATTTTTGGCAGCGGCTCCAGGGAGAGAAACAAGGTACTGATCATCGACGATACGGAGATGAACCGGGTGCTTTTGAAAATGATTTTTGAGGACGAGTATCAGGTCGTGGAGGCGGAAAACGGCGCCGAAGGGCTTAAGAAGCTCAGGGAAGATGAGGACAGCATCTGCATGGATCTTTTGGATGTTGTCATGCCGGTGATGGACGGGATGAAATTCCTGGAACAGTTTATGACGAATCCTGTTTCAGAACAAATTCCTGTGTTTTTAATTACGGCCGAGGCCGACAGCAACGTCATCCGGCGGGCATACGACATGGGCGTCATGGATGTCATCAGCAAGCCGATCATGCCGTATATTGTAAAGCGGCGGGTCGATTCCGTGGTCGAACTGTACCGCGGCCGGGCACGGCTGGACGACAAGGTACAGAAGCAGCAGGAAGAGCTTCTGCGCCAGGCAGACGAAATTATTGAGCTGAACAAAGGCATGATCGAGGCTCTGTCCACGGCCATTGAGTTCCGAAGCGGCGAGTCGGGAGAACATGTAAAGCGGATCCATGATATCACAGGTTTTCTGCTCCGTGAGACGAAGCTGGGAGACGGCTTGAGTGAGGAAGAAATTATCCAGATTGCAATGGCATCAATCATGCATGATATTGGAAAAATTGCAATTCCTGATGCAATTTTAAATAAACCGGGACGTCTGACGCCGGAGGAGTTTGAGATCATGAAGCAGCATACGGTTTACGGCTGTCAGATGCTGGAAAAAATCCCGCAGCTTCGGAAGAGCGCGGCGTACCAGTACGCCTACGACATTGCGCGCCACCATCATGAGCGGTGGGACGGAAAGGGATATCCGGACGGCTTAAAGGGAGACGAAATTTCTGTCTGGGCCCAGATTGTGTCCCTGGCTGATGTGTATGATGCACTGGTAAGCAAACGGGTTTATAAAGACGCATATGGCTTCGATGAGGCCGTACAGATGATCCGCGACGGGAAGTGCGGCATCTTTAACCCGCTGCTCCTTGACCTGTTCTGTGAAAAGGAAAAGGAAATCCGAAAGATTTATCAGGCCTAGGAGAGAATACGGGGAAGAAGCGCGGAAAACAAAAAGGCAGTGAGGCCTTTTAAGCATGCAGGTTCTTTTGGCAGAGGAGGATGGACTGGAACGTGGACTTGCAGACTTCAAGCTGAATAAATGGAGGTGATGAAGATGACGAAAAACGTCTGTACCAATGAAATCTGGGAACTTCTAAACCGGTTTTTCTGTGCTTATCTGAGAGAGAGGAATTTGGAGAAAGCATTAGACTGTGTTTCGGAGTCTGTCATCACCGTGGGGACAGGGGTGAGGGAGATTGCCTTCGGGAAAGAAGGGCTTCTCGAGCTTCTGACACGGGAGTTTAAGCAGCAGCCGGCGCAGATGGATTATGCGATGGAAGAATACTGTGTGAAGGAGCACGGAGATGCTGCGGCATGTGCGTTCGCGCATATGAAGATCCGGATGCCTGAAAAAGACGGCATCGACGTGGAGATGGATACGCGGCTGACAGCCTCAATGATCCGGGAAGACGGCCGCTGGAAAATTGCGGAAATGCATCTCTCCACCTCCACGAGCATTCAGGGAGAAGAGGAGTTTTTCCCGTTAAAATTCAGCCGGAATGCGAAAAGCAGCCTGAGTCCTCAGGAAAGCCGCGAGCTGATCAATGTTCTGACGGGCATCATCCCCGGCGGGATCATAGGAGGGTACCTGGAACCTGGCTTTCCCCTCTATGTCGTCAACGATACCATGCTGAAGGCCCTGGAGTACACCTATGAGGAGCTGGCAGAAACGTACGGGGAAAGGCTGATCCGCATGATCCACCCGGAGGACCGGGAGATGGTGGAGAAGACGATCATGGACTCGGTGGAAAAGGCCGGGACATATACGATCCAGTACCGGCTCATCACAAAAAGCGGGAAAATCCTCTGGGTTTACGACCAGGGGAAGAAGATCATCACCGACGAGGGGCGGTCGGCATTCATCAGTGTCATGACAGATATCTCCAACAACATGATGATGCAGAGCAGGCTGAAGAAAGAGGCAGGGCTGGATCCGCTGACAGGAATTTTAAACCGAAGGGAAGCCATCCACCAGATCGAGCTGTCCATGATCCGCGGTGAAGAAGGAATCCTGTTTTTTATTGACATCGACAATTTTAAGAAGGTGAACGATACATACGGACACAGGGCCGGTGATGAGGTGCTCATCCGCCTGGCGGAGCTTTTAAAAGAGAATGCAAGGAGTCAGGACGTGGTGGCAAGAATGGGCGGCGACGAGTTCCTGATCTATTATATAGGGCTTACGGATCTGAAGGTTGTGAAACGGAAGGCATCTATGATCCAGGAGGAATTCAGGGCACGGATGTGCCAAAGATCCCCGGAAATTATGGCTTCCGTGAGTATGGGAATTTGCAGGCGCGGCCATGGGGAAAGCTTTGAGAGCATGTACCAGCGGGCCGACCGGTACCTTTATAAAGCAAAGCTGGAGGGAAAAGGCATGTTCCATATCAGCGATCAGGAATAAATTTCTGAAAACAGAGGGAGGCGTTTACATAATGAAGGTTTTGATTATCAACGGAAGTCCAAGAGAAAATGGGAATACCGCCATTGCCCTGAAAGAGATGGTGAAGGTGTTTGAGGCGGAAGGCGTGGAGACGGAGATCATACGGGTCGGGAACCAGGATATCCGCGGCTGCATCGCGTGCGGCTCTTGCTTTAAGACGGGGAAATGTGTGTTCCAGGATCTGGTAAATGAGACGGCGCCGAAATTTGAAGCCTGCGACGGCCTTGTGGCGGCAAGTCCTGTGTACTATGCGTCGGCTAATGCTACGCTGGTGGCGTTCCTCACCAGGCTGTTTTACAGCACGCATTTTGATAAGACCATGAAGGTCGGCGCCAGCGTTGTCTGTGCGAGACGCGGCGGCCTGTCCTCTACGTTTGATGAACTCAACAAATTCTTTACCATCAGCGGGATGCCGGTGGCCTCCAGCCAGTATTGGAACAGCATCCACGGCCGCAATCCCGGCGAGGCTGCGGAGGACGGCGAGGGACTTCAGACCATGCGGACGCTGGCGAGGAATATGACGTTTTTGATGAAGAGCATTGCCCTCGGAAAGGAAGCTTATGGACTGCCGGAGAAGGAGGAGCCGGTTCGGACGCATTTTATTCGGTAGGAAATGGGGGAAGATGGCTTCTGGTGGCGTGGGAGACGGTTTTTCATATTTGACAAATAATTTGATTTGACATATAATGTACTTAACAAGGGAGCCGGAAGGTGAGCGCACTTCACCCGACCCGGCGAAAGCTAATACTAAGCTATGAAATAGCCGTTCCTAAACTTTGACGAGAGCAGGACGGCTATTTCTTATGTGTGTATGTCAGAATGGCTACAATCAGTAGAGCGACGCTCACGATGAGGCTCAGTTCTTCATATGTACTCATAATAATCACCGCCTTCCGTAAGGTCTCGGAACGGGTGAGAGCACGTCCCCCGGCTCCCCAGGTAAGTATATTACATTGTCAAGGTAGAGGCCCCTGAGGACATTAGAAACCGGTTTTTTGCACGAAGCCCCATAAAATCAGGCAAATAAAAAAATGCATCTGATAGGAATCGAACCTACGCACGCGGCTCCGGAGGCCACTGCTCTATCCACTGAGCTACAGATGCATCTCTAATATAATACAACATTTTATGTATTCTGGCAAGTGTTTCTTTCTTGCTTTTTAAAATTTATTCTGGTACAATGAGCAGGGCAAAGGCCAGCATGGAACGTATATATGGAAGGGAGGGAGGCCGCCGTGAACAGCGAACCTTCCAAGGAGCGCCGGAAAAAAGCGGATCCCCGCCGTCTGGCAATCCTTTTCTTTATCCTGGTACCGGCTGCTATCATTGCAGGGATCATGGCAGTGCGGCAGCTCTCCGGGCGGGAAAACACCCAGACAGCGCCTGCCGCAGAAGAAATCCTGCCGACGGCAGGAACGGAGCCGGAGAGCGCGAATATTACCTTGTCGGAAGAGCCGGAGCCGGAAACGGATGGAACGCCGGAAGGGATGGAATTTACAAGAGATCTTCCGCCGGAAATCCCCGCGCTGTTTGAGGGTTATTTTAAGGCGAAGCTTTCGGGAGACGCCCGCCTTGCCGACAGTTATTTTTACGGAGAGGAAGCCTCCGACTATGAGGCAGAGTCCCAGCGGCTTCTGTGGTCGATGAAATACATCGAAGACTACCGGGATATCGCCTGCTACGGGATTCCAGGTCAGGAGCCGGATTCCTACGTGGTCTACGTGGCCTATAAAATGAAATTCTACCAGTCCGAAGTACCGGCGCCCAGCATGTCGGCTGCCTATGTAAAGAAGGACGAAGACGGGATTTATAAAATATACGAAGAAGGAACGGACGAGGCCGTAAAGCAGTACATGGAACAGGCCGCCATGCTGGACTCAGCCATGGCGCTGGCCGCCCAGGTGCAGAAGGAATTTCTGGACGCGCTGGCGGAGGATGAGAGCCTGACGAAGCTTTACGAGCTTGCCATGTCTGGGCCGGCGGCTGACGGCAGCGAAGCCGCAGAAGAAGAGATTTCTTCAGAGCCGTCATGAGGAAAACAGGAGAATTGTTATGGATGTAAAAGATTTTTACTTTGAGCTCCCGGAGGAGCTGATTGCACAGGATCCGCTGGAGGACAGGGCTGCCTCCCGGCTTCTCGTGCTGGATAAAACGACGGGGGAGATGGAGCACAGGCATTTCCGCGATATCCTTGGCTATCTGAAAAAGGGAGACTGCCTCGTCATCAACGATACAAAGGTGATACCGGCCCGGCTGATCGGCCAGAAAGTCGGAACAGACGCAAAAATTGAAGTGCTGCTTTTGAAGCGGAAGTCCGATCAGGTGTGGGAAACCCTTGTGAAGCCGGGGAAAAAGATGAAGGTGGGAGCGGAAGTGTCCTTCGGGGACGGCCTCTTAAAAGGGACGGTCATCGACGTGGTGGAAGAGGGGAACCGCCTGATCCGCTTCGATTACGATGGAATTTTTGAGGAAATCCTGGACAGGCTTGGCCAGATGCCGCTGCCGCCCTATATTACCCACCAGCTAAAGGATAAAAACCGCTACCAGACTGTTTATGCCAAACATGACGGCTCCGCAGCCGCACCGACGGCCGGCCTGCATTTCACAAAGGAGCTTTTAAAACAGATCGAAGACATGGGAGTCACCATCGCCCATGTCACGCTCCATGTGGGCCTCGGCACCTTCCGCCCCGTGAAGGTGGACACGCTGGAGGAACACCACATGCATTCGGAGTTTTATGTGGTGGAGGAGTCGGAAGCAGAAAAGATCAATGCGGCGAAGAAAAACGGCGGCCGCGTGATCTGCGTGGGGACGACAAGCTGCCGGACGCTGGAATCGGCGGCAGGGGACGATGGGATCTTAAAGGCGGGAAGCGGCTGGACGGATATTTTCATCTATCCCGGCTACCGTTTCAAGATCCTGGACTGCCTGATTACGAATTTCCATCTTCCGGAGTCCACGCTGGTGATGCTAGTGTCAGCGTTAGCCGGCCGCGAGCACATCCTGAATGCCTACGCGGAGGCAGTGAAGGAGCGGTACCGCTTCTTCAGCTTTGGGGATGCCATGTTCATAAAATAACACAAGAAGAGTCCCGGCGGCCATTGCGGCTTCCGGGACTCTTTGCCATATCCATCCCATCACGGCAGCATGTCCCGGTTTTCCGTCAGATACTCAATAAAATACTTGCTTGCAATCGGGATGCTGTCCTGATCCTTATAGCCGATGGCTAGGGTGCGGAAAATGGGCGGATCAATGGGCAGGCAGGCGATGTGGAAGCTGGTACGCCTGAGCATGAGTTCCGCTAGGATGCTGACGCCCAGCCCGGCCTCCACCATCGTCATGATGGCATAGTCATCATGAATGGTGTATTTGATGTCCGGTGCCAGCCCCGCTTCATGGAAGGCGTTTAATGGCTCGCTGAAATGCCCTTCTTCCAGAAGGATAAAAGGATCCTTTGTAAGCTCTTTTAGCGGTATGCTGTCACAGCCGGCAAAGGGATGCGCCAGCGGCAGAACCGCCAGCATCTCCCCGGTTTTTACGGGAATGGTTTTTAAGTCAGGGGCGGCGGCAGGCGAAATGAAGCCAAAATCAACGGCTCCGGTTCGGATCCATTCGGGAATCGTCGTGTAATCCCCCTGGTGAAAGAGAAATTCCACCTGCGGATAGATTTCCTGAAACCCCTTAATCAGCGCGGGCATCCAGTGGCAGGTGATGCTCGAAATCGTGCCGACACGGATGATGCCGGTTTCCAGCCCTCTAATTTCATTGGCTTTTTCCTGCATGGCGCGGTAGCTGATGATGCTGCGCTCGATAAACGGATACAGCTTAGCGCCCTCAATCGTCAGCCTGACGCCTGACCGGGAACGTGTGAGGAGCTTCATGGCAAGCTCGTTTTCCAAAGAGGAAATCATCTGGCTGATGGAAGACTGCGTGTATCCCAGGGCATCGGCCGCCTTTGTAAAGCTGCCCAGCTCCACAATTTTCTGCAAGGCCATGTATCGGTTCATATGACAAATCATCCTTTCTAATACTTGCATTAGAAATATTCGTTTTACTTATTATAATATCTGCGCTACAATGCAGTCAATCCATTATGAAAGGAAGGAATCTGTTTTGTCTTATGAAAGAGTAAAACAATATTTTGAATCCATCGGCCTGCCGGAACGCATTACGGAACATGATTCGACCGGCGACACGGTGGAACATGCGGCACAGGTCATTGGCTGTGCGCCTGCGGAAATCGCAAAAACCCTGTCTTTTCTCGTGGACGGAAAGCCTGTCATGGTGGTCATGGCAGGAGATGCGAAGGTGAACAGCTCCAAATTTAAGGCAAAATTCCGCCAGAAGCCGTCCATGGTACCGCGGGAGGAGGTGGAACGCCTGATCGGACATAAGCCGGGCGGCGTATGCCCTTTTGCCATCAGGGAAGGCGTCCCCATCTATCTGGACGTCTCCTTAAAACGGTTTATAAAGGTTCACACGGCCGCAGGAATAGATATGGCAACCTTATGGGTCAGCCTTGCGGAGCTGGAACAGTATTCCGGCGCGTCAGAATGGGTCGATGTATGCAACGGCTGGCAAGAAAACAAACAGGGAGGAATCGAACATGAAATATTATGTTGCTGATGCGTTTGCAGAAAAGGTTTTTGAAGGGAACCCGGCCGCGGTCTGCGTCCTGAACCAGTGGATTCCAGACACACTTATGCAGGAGATTGCAGGGGAAAACAACCTGTCAGAGACGGCGTTTACCGTAAAGGAACAGGACGGCTATCACCTGCGCTGGTTCACGCCGGGCGGGGAGATCGACCTCTGCGGCCACGCCACGCTGGCGACGGCTTATATTTTATTCCGCTTTTATGAACCGGAGGCCGCGAGCATTTCCTTCCGGACGAAAAGCGGGAAGCTGGAGGTTATCAAAAACGGCGAGCTCTTGGAGATGGATTTCCCGGCCTATTCGCTGACGCAAACGGAAGTCACAGACGAGATGGAAGCGGCCATCGGCGTACGCCCGACGGAAGCATGGATGGGCCGGGATCTTGTCTGCGTCCTTGAAACAGAGGAACAGGTTTATGCCGCCCGGCCGGATCAGGAAAAAGTCCGGATGCTGGACGGGCTGCTCCTTCACATCACCGCAAAAGGAAGTACATACGACTGCGTCAGCCGTACATTTGCGCCGAAAATGGGAGTGCCCGAAGATGCGGTCTGCGGCTCCGGACACTGCCATATCATCCCGCTTTGGGCGGAAAAGATGAAAAACGATACCCTGACTGCAAGACAGGCGTCCAGACGCGGCGGGACGCTTTACTGTAAAAAACAGGGTGACCGGGTAAAACTGGCGGGGAAAGCCGTGCTGTACGCTGAGGGTGAGCTGTTTATCGATGCCCCGGAGAAAGCATGACGGGGGTGCTTCGATGAGCGCCCGGCCGCAAAATGTACCGGCGATGGCGCTGATTGCCGCTTTTAGTGAGCAGCCTGTCCGGGGAGAGCAGAAAAACCAGACAGGGGTAGGATAGGGGTAAAGCGCAAAATGGGGACTGCCGAAACAGAACGGCAGTCCCCAAAAACTTAGATTTATGGACAAAAAACAGGTCTTAGACGTTAAACCGGAAAAGCACAACATCCCCGTCCTTCACCACATAATCCTTTCCTTCAATCCGCACAAGTCCCTTTTCCTTCGCGGCCGTGTAAGAGCCGCAGTCCAGAAGATCCTGATAATTCACAACCTCGGCCTTGATAAAGCCGCGCTCGAAATCCGAGTGGATCTTTCCGGCAGCCTGGGGCGCCTTGGTGCCGACCTTGATGGTCCAGGCGCGTGTCTCCTTTTCCCCGGCCGTCAGGTAGCTGATGAGTCCGAGAATGCGGTAGCTGGCGGCGATGAGCTTTTCCAGGCCGGATTCCTTAAGGCCCAGCTCTTCCAAAAACATCTTCTTTTCATCCTCGTCAAGCTCTGCGATTTCCTGCTCGATCTGGGCACAGATGACGAAGACCTCGCTGCCGTTTGCCGCGGCGAACTCCTTAACCTTGCTGACATAGGGATTGTTTGCCCCGTCGTCGGCCAGATCCGCCTCGCCTACGTTGGCAGCAAAAATCACCGGCTTCCAGGTCAGAAGATTTAAGGTGCTGATGAAGGAAGCCTCGTCCTCATCGGCCGGCTCATAGCTTCTTGCAAGCTTCCCATCTTCCAGATGGGCCTTTAACGCCCTTAAAATCTCGACTTCCTTTGCCAGGGACTTGTTGGCCGTGGCGCTCTTTGCAGTTTTGGAGATCCGCCTCTCGAGAATTTCGATGTCGGAAAAAATCAGTTCCAGGTCGATGGTCTCGATGTCACGGAGGGGATCGACGCTCCCGTCCACATGGATGACATTGGGATCGTCAAAGCAGCGCACAACATGGACGACGGCATCCACCTCGCGGATGTTGGAGAGGAACTGGTTCCCAAGGCCCTCGCCCTTGGAGGCGCCCTTTACGAGGCCTGCGATGTCGACGAATTCGATGACGGCAGGCGTAGTTTTTTCCGAATTATAGAGGTCTGTCAAAAGCTTTAAGCGGAAGTCCGGAACCGGCACGACGCCCACGTTGGGGTCGATGGTGCAGAACGGATAATTGGCGGACTCGGCGCCGGCCTTTGTCAGAGAGTTAAACAAGGTACTCTTCCCTACGTTGGGAAGGCCAACGATTCCTAATTTCATGGCACATATCCTTTCCTGGTGCATTCGTTCAGGCGCCGCGAAAAGAAGCGGCGCCCGGCATTCAGCATATCACAAAATATCCCGAAAGAAAAGGGTTTTATGACAAGATCTCCCACAGAACAGCCAGATAAAGCTTTAAACCGATGAAAAGCGACCGCTCGTCAATGTTAAAGGAATCATTGTGGTGCGGCGCTGCAATGTTGGAGCCGATGCACATGTAGGCAGCCTTTCCGCCGTGGGCCTGCACCCGCGCCATCAGATAAGCGGCGTCCTCGGAGCCGGAAAAACCGGATTCCGGGATATACCTGGTGATTTCCGGCACATGGGCCGCACCGGCCGCAATGTACGTTTCCAGTTCTTTGTCGCTGTCGGCGCTGGAGGCGCTTCCTTTAATTTCAATAGAAGACGTGCAGCCGAACATGGCGGCGGCGCCTTCAATGGAGCGGCATGCCCGTTCATAGACAGCGGCCTCGATTTCCGTGGTTTCGCCGCGGGTTTCAAGCTGGAGTACAGCCGTATCGGCCACCACGTTCCGTCCGCTTCCGCCATGGATCGTCCCCACGTTGATGCGGGAGGCACCGCGGGAGTCCTGGCAGGCCGTATGCATGGCGAGAGTGGCCGCGCAGGCCGCGAGAATGGCGTTCTTCCCGTCCTGAGGCGATGCGCCGGCATGGGCAGAAAGGCCATGGAACACGGCGTCCGCCTTTCTTGTGGATAAAAAGCCTTTGGAGAGCGCCACCAGCTCGCCGGTTTTGGCGCCCATTCCCAGATGGCTCGTGAGGAAAATGTCCACATCGTCCAGGATTCCGCCCTCTGCGATGGACTGGGCGCCGCGGACGCCTTCCTCGGCCGGCTGGAAAATAACCTTTATGGTGCCCTTAAGCTGATCCTTCCGCTCGTTTAAGGCCTGGCAGACGGCGATTCCCATGGAGGCATGTCCGTCGTGGCCGCAGGCATGCATGGCGCCGGGATTCATGGAACAGAAGTGTTCCCTCACCGGCTGGCGGTCAGGCGATTGGCTCTCCGTCACGTCGTTGGCGTCGATGTCGAACCGGAGCGCAACCACAGGCCCCGGCCGCCCCGTTTCGATGACGGCGCAGGCGCCGGTAAACGTCCCCATTTTTTCCAGAATACCGGGATCTGCCCCTTGTTCTTCGGCACGCTTCCTGGCAGCCTCGATTTCCTCTTCCGTCGGATAGGACCAGAGGTAGCCGCGGTTTATGATCTCATGGCCGTATTTGACCGGGATCCCGGCCCCTTCCAGAGCCTCGATGATCTTCGCCGTCGTCCGGAATTCCTTCCAGCCCGTCTCAGGATGTGCATGGAAATCCCGCCGCCTTGCAGTCATTTCTTCCTTATAATGGTCGAGCCCCTCCAGATACATTTCAATTCCCATAGAAGTCAACCTCCCCATAAAATATGATAATTCCAGTATAAAAGCAGCGGAGCGGAAAGTCAACAGGCCGGAATATGGGGCCTTGTCGAAAAAAGGGGAGGCCTGTCACTCGAATTCGTTTGCTTTTTGTAGTATTTCGGAGTAAAATAGGAGTCGCAAACGATTTAGAAGGAGAGAACGCATGACAGCAGGAGCAGACATAACTTTCGTTCATCTTGGAATTTCAATTCAGAATATGGTAAAAAGCTTCTCAATAGGAGGGATTTCCTTCGCCTACTATGGCCTGATTATAGGGATCGGCATCATCGCGGGTCTTTTCATGGCGCAGGCGGATGCAAAGCGCCGGGGCCAGGATCCGGATCTCTATCTGGATTTTGCCATTTACGCTGTGTTCTTTTCCATTATAGGAGCAAGGCTTTACTATGTGGTGTTCCAGTGGGCATACTATAAGGAACATCTGGCAGAAATCATCAACCTGAGGAAAGGAGGACTGGCAATTTATGGGGGAGTGATCGCTGCGGTGATCACGCTGATCGTCTTTGCGAAAAAGCGCAGGGTGTCATTTTTTTCCATGGCTGACACCGGGTGCATAGGACTTGTAACAGGGCAGATCATCGGCCGTTGGGGCAACTTCGTAAACTGCGAGGCCTTCGGCGGCTATACCGACTCTTTATTTGCAATGCGTATAAAGCGCAGCATCGTCAATGAAACGATGATTTCCCAGGATTTGCTGGATCATCTGATCCTGGAAGACGGGGTGGAATACATACAGGTCCATCCGACGTTCCTCTATGAATCCGTGTGGAATCTTGGGCTTTTGTTGTTTATACTCTGGTATAGGAGGCGAAAAAAGTTTACTGGGGAGATTTTGTGGATCTACCTGGCCGGATACGGGATCGGACGTGCATGGATCGAGGGGCTCAGGACAGACCAGCTTCTGATCCCCGGCACCTCTCTTGCAGTTTCACAGCTCCTCTCAGTGGTGGCAGCGGCAGTTTCCCTCTTTATGCTTTGGCGGGGACGCCGGAAGGTCGTACAGGAAAGTGAGGAAGTAGCTTAATGAAGGAATCAAAAGAAGAGTTGATTGCTCGAATCGAAAAGGCACGGAAGGCACTGAACGAAAGTATTGATACGAAAGATAAGTACGAGACCATTTATCAGCGCAGCGTGGAGCTGGACCGCCTGATAGAACAATATATTGTAGCAGGATATTAAAAGAATAATAGATGTGGTGGCAGCCGGAAAAGTGGGGATTTTCGGCTGCCTTTTTACGTCAGACGGCCTGAAGCGGGGGTTCTGGAAATTCTTTCCAGAGCCCCTGTTTCCTTTAAAAAAAACGAAAAAATTCCTTGCTATTTCCTTTCAAATGTACTAAACTGGTAACAAGAAGTGGTGGAAAGTGGGGTAAAGTGGTGCCAAATGGGATGAAAGTGGTGTCCCATGGCGCGTCAGTGTACCAGGAGGAAAGGATGTTCATTGGAGAGTACAGTCACACGATAGATGCAAAAGGCCGTCTGATTGTCCCTTCCAGGTTCCGGGAGCAGTTGGGCGAGGAATTCGTTGTGACGAAGGGACTGGACGGGTGTCTCTTCCTGTACGAAAATTCCGAATGGAAATCCTTTGAAGAAAAGCTCCACGCACTTCCTCTTACAAATGCCAATGCCAGGAAATTCACAAGGTTTTTCTTAGCGGGAGCCAGCGCCTGCGAAGTGGACAGGCAGGGACGGATCCTGATCCCGGCCGTTCTCCGGGAATTTGCAAAGCTTGAAAAGGACGTCGTATTGGTTGGCGTCGGGCGGCGCATTGAAATCTGGAACAAGTCGCTGTGGGCGGAAAAGAACGTCTATGACGATATGGAAGAAATTGCTGAGAATATGGAAGGTCTTGGAATATGACATTTGAACACAGATCAGTTCTCCTCAACGAAACCGTGGACAGCCTGAACATAAAGCCGGACGGCATTTATGTGGACGGCACCCTGGGCGGAGGCGGACATGCTTACGAAGTGGCAAAGCGGCTCGGGCCTTCGGGCCGGATCATCGGCATCGACCAGGATGCGGATGCCATCGCGGCGGCCACAGAACGGTTAAAGGATTACAAGGATAAAGTTACGATAGTGAGGAGCAATTACCGGAATATCCGGGAAGTCCTCGAAGGATTAAGGATTCAGAAGGCAGACGGTATTTATCTCGACTTAGGTGTTTCCTCCTACCAGCTGGACACGGTAAACAGGGGATTCACCTATCGGGAAAATGCCCCTCTGGACATGCGGATGGACCAGAGGAACGAAAAAACGGCGGCAGACATCGTAAACGACTACGGGGAGATGGAGCTGTACCGTGTCATCCGCGACTACGGAGAAGAAAAATTCGCAAAAAACATTGCAAAACATATTGTGCAGGCACGAAAGACAGGGCGGATCGAGACGACGGATCAGCTTGTGGAGATCATAAAAGCCGCGATCCCGGCCAAAATGCGGGCCGAAGGCGGCCATCCGGCCAAGCGCACCTTCCAGGCGCTCCGGATCGAGTTGAACCAGGAGCTTGAAGTCTTAAACGAGTCCATCGACACGATGATCGGCCTGTTAAACCCGGGCGGACGCCTCTCCATCATCACGTTCCACTCCCTAGAGGACCGGATCGTGAAGACGAGGTTTCGCACCAACGAAAATCCCTGCATCTGCCCGCCGGACTTCCCGGTCTGCGTGTGCGGGAGAAAGAGCAGGGGAAAGGTCATCACGAAAAAGCCGATTGTGCCAGGTGACGAGGAGATAACCGAGAACAGGCGTTCCAAAAGCTCGAAGCTTCGTGTTTTTGAACGCGGCGATTCTGAATAGAAAGGGATGAAGATTGTATGGCAGCAGCAAGGAGCCGCCGGACACAGGCAGCAAAAGTAGAATACATACAGGGCAGCGCGGCAAGACAGCTTACGGCGCCGGAGCGCGATGTGCGCCGGGAAAAGAAGATCAGGGAACGCAGCTTAAGCCATACCGTTACAGTCAGAAGAAACAGGGAGAGAGCTCTCCAGATGGATCTTCCGTTCGTAGTCGGACTGACGATTGCGGCTATCTGCGCCCTTTACCTCTGCATCAGTTACTTGAACCTTCAGTCGTCCGTCGCGGCCAGGCTTGCAAACATCGAGAGCCTGGAGCGTCAGATCGAGACATTAAAGAACGACAACGACGCCCTGGAGACTAGGATCAATACGTCCGTGGATCTGGACTATGTCTACAAAGTAGCGACAGAAGAGCTCGGCATGGTCTATGCAAACAAAGATCAGGTCCGGCTGTATGAGAAGACGGAAAGCGAGTATGTAAGACAATATGAAGACATCCCGGAACGGTAGCACGAAAAAAATTTTCACAAGGTACATGCAGGAAAAGCTGGCGGTTACGGTTCTCGTAATTACGCTGGCTTTATTTGGCCTTGTGGCTGTGATTTACAACATCATCAACGAGAACAACGAGGAGTACACACAGCTTGTCTTGAACCAGCACTCCTCCTATGACAGCAGGACGATCCCCTACCGGCGCGGCGATATCGTGGACAGGAACGGGACGTATTTAGCCACCAGCGAGAAGGTCTATAACCTGATCCTGGATCCCAACCAGATCAACAAAAGCCCGGAAAAATACCTGGAGCCGACGGTGACGGCTCTCTGCGACGTGTTCGGGTATGACAGGACAGAGCTTCTTGCGGCCATCAACGAAAACCCGAATTCCTACTATATCCGCTACGCCAGACAGCTTTCGGCCGACGAAAAGGAGGCCTTCGAGGCGAAGGAAGATGAGATGAATGCCGCGTTTGCCGCGGAAAAGAGCTCGAACCGCGTCAAAGGCGTCTGGTTCGAGGACGAATACCGGCGCGTGTATCCTTACGATTCCCTGGCCTGCAATGTGATCGGTTTCGCCTTTGACAACAGCACCCAGGGAAGCGGCGGAATCGAGCAGTATTACAACGACCAGCTCATCGGGAACAACGGCAGGGAATACGGCTACTTAGACGATGAATCCAACATGGAGCGGGTCATCAAATCCCCGGAAAACGGCAATACCATCGTTTCCACCATTGACGTCAACATCCAGAAAATTACGGAAAAATACATCGACGAGTGGATGGACGGCATCGGAAGCCAGACTGCCGCCATTCTCGTGATGGATCCCAACAACGGGGAAATCCTGGCCATGGCTTCCAACCGCCGGTTCGACTTAAACGATCCGAGGAACTTAAGCACCATGTACTCGGAGGCGGAAATCGCCGCCATGACCGAGGAGGAAGAGCTTGAGGCATGGAACCAGATGTGGCGGAACTTCTGCGTCAACGACTCCTATGAGCCAGGCTCTCCGGCCAAGCCCATGACGGTGGCGGCCTGCCTGGAGGAGGGAATCATCAGCCAGAATACGGTCTTTGTCTGCGACGGCGGCTACGATGTGGGCGGCTATCGGATCAAATGCTCCAATATCTACGGCCATGGGCCGCTGGATGTGGAGCACTCCCTGATGAAGTCCTGCAACGACGCCATGATGCAGATGTCGGCCATGCTGGGCACGGAGCGGTTCGCAAAGTACCAGAAGCTTTTCGGCCTTGGGCAGAAGACAGGCATCGACCTTCCCGGCGAGGCCGACACTGCCGGCCTCATCTATACGGCCGACAACATGAGCCCTACGGATCTGGCGTGCAGCTCCTTCGGCCAGACCTACAACTGTACCATGATCCAGATGGCGGCAGCCCTCTCTTCGATCATCAACGGCGGCTCCTACTACGAGCCCCATGTGGCGAAGCAGATCTTAAATGAACAGGGAGCCGTCGTAAAGAAAATAGAACCGAACCTGGTGCGGGAAACCGTGTCCCAGGCCACCAGCGACTTCATCCGCGAAGCCATGTTCCAGACGGTAGAGAGCGATGAGGGAACAGGAAAAGCAGGCCGCGTCGCCGGCTACAAGATCGGCGGAAAGACGGGTACTGCCCAGAAGCTTCCGAGATCGGCCAACAATTACCTGCTGTCCTTTGCAGGCTTTGCGCCGGCCGACGACCCGCAGGTGTTAGTTTATGTCGTCGTCGATACGCCGAACCTGCCTGGCAAGGAACAGGCCCACAGCACCTTCGCTACGGAGATTTTCCAGAAGGTTATGGAGGAAATCCTTCCTTATATGAATATCTTCCCGGATACGGAAGTGGAAGGCGCCGTGGACGAGAACCTGTCCGGACAGGAGGAAGGCATCACAAACAACAACGAGGGCGGCCTGGAGCCGGGCGGCAGCACGGAACCGGAGGGAGAGACAGACGCTTCGGAACCCTCGGAACCGCAGACCGACGAAAACGGCGAGACACTCCCGGAGGCATCAGCACCCCAGACGGATGATGAGGTCGTCATGGGAGAGGACGGCTTCGGCCTTCCCGACAGCATGGCCGGCATGGGAACGATCCTTCCGTCGGAGGGAAACGTGGAGTCCATGGAGAATCCGGGGCCAGGCGATTCGGTGCCGGGAGGCGCAGGGGCGGACGGGAGCGAGACGTCCCAGGCCCCATCAGAAACAGACAACGAGACTTGATTTGGCAAAGAGGAAACACATATGGAAAGACAGGTTGAGCTGAAAGAAATATCAGACGGAAAGCTCTACGGCCTGGACGATTTGGTAAGAGCAGACTGTGCAGGATGTGCAGGCTGCTCTGCCTGTTGCAGGGGGATGGGCGCATCCATTGTCCTGGATCCCCTCGACGTCCACAGGCTCTGTATGGGGCTTCAAACAGATTTTGAGACGCTCTTAAAGAGCAGTCTGGAGCTTCATGTGGTGGACGGGATCATCCTTCCGAACCTTGCCATGTCCGGCGAGGGCGAGGCATGCCCGTTTTTAAACGGCGAAGGCAGGTGCAGCATCCATGCCTTCCGCCCGGGGATCTGCCGGCTGTTCCCGTTGGGGCGCCTTTATGAAAACAGGAGCTTTTCCTATTTTCTCCAGGTCCATGAGTGCAAAAAGCCTGGACGCGCAAAGATCCGTGTTAAGAAATGGATCGACACGCCGGAGCCGGAAGCCTATGACAGCTTCATAAGCGAATGGCATTACTTTTTAAAGGACATGGCGGCTGCCGTGAGGGAAAGCGGAAATGAGCAGGCGGAAAAGGCCGTCAACATGTACATTTTAAAGAAATTTTACTTTGAACCGTATCCGGAGCCGTTTTATGAAGAAATTGGCAGCCGGATAGAAAAAGCGAGGCGTCTGTTTCTTCCCTGAAACAACCACTCATAATCCTGCGTTTTTTCAATATAATGAATAACAAGACATGCAGCAGGATGTGACAGCATGGCATCGTTTCTGACCCATCACAGGAAAAAGCTTCTTGTGGTTTTCCTGTTTTCTGCCGCCCTGATGGCCGGCCTCATGGGACAGCTCGGTTATCTGATGATTTTCCGTTCCGAGCATTACAGCGAGATGGCCGACGACCTCCACCGGAGGGAGCGCACCATCAAGGCGGCCAGAGGTGAAATCCTGGATCGAAACGGGACGGTGATTGCCGCCAACCGGACGGTCTGCACAGTTTCCGTCGTCCACAGCCAGGTGACAGAACCGGAGCGCGTCATTGAAATGCTCTGTGCGGAACTTGGCCTGTCCGAGGAAGATGTGCGGAAAAAGGTGGAAAAACGCTCATCCAGGGAGATCATAAAGACCAATGTCGCCAAGGAGACCGGCGATGCCATCCGCGGCTACGGCCTTTCCGGCGTAAAGGTTGACGAGGATTACAAACGCTATTATCCATATGAGAGCATGGCGTCGAAGGTGCTTGGCTTTACGGGCGCCGACAACCAGGGAATCATCGGCCTGGAGGTCATGTACGAGGAGTATTTAAAAGGAAGGGACGGCTTAATTTTAACCCTCTCCGATGCGAGAGGCGTGGAGCTTCCCTACGCGGCGGAGGAACGGCTGGAGCCGGTGGCCGGCGATACGCTGACCTTGAGCCTTGACGTCAACATCCAGAAATACGCCGAACAGGCGGCCTATAAGGTCATGGAAGAAAAAGGCGCAAACGCCGTCTCCATTATCATCATGAATCCGCAGAACGGGGAGATTTACGCCATGGTAAACGCCCCGGAATTTGACTTAAACGATCCCTTTGCCCTAGCAGAGGGAAGTGTCTATGAGACGGCCGAGGAAAAACAGGAGCTTTTAAACCAGATGTGGCGGAACCGCTGCATCAACGACACGTATGAACCTGGCTCCACCTTTAAAATCATCACGGCGGCGGCCGGGCTGGAACAGGGCGTCGTAAAGCTTACCGACCAGTTTTCTTGCCCGGGCTTCCGGATCGTGGAGGACCGGAAAATCCGCTGCCACAAGGTAGGCGGACACGGCGCGGAGACCTTCCTTCAGGGGGCCATGAACTCCTGCAACCCCGTCTTCATCGACGTGGGACAGCGCCTCGGCGTCGACGGCATGTACAAATATTTCGAGCAGTTCGGCCTTCTTAAAAAGACCGGCATCGACCTTCCCGGGGAAGCCGGAACGATCATGCACAAGAAGGAAAACATGGGACTTGTGGAGCTGGCAACCGTCTCCTTCGGCCAGTCCTTCCAGATTACGCCGATCCAGCTTGTGACGACGGCTTCCTCCATTATAAACGGCGGAAACCGGATCACGCCCCACCTGGCCGTAAAGGCGGAAAGCGCCGACGGAACATCCGTCACAAAATTTTCCTATCCGGTGGAAGAGGGCGTCGTATCCGAAGAGACAAGCGAAACCATGCGCTATATTTTAGAGCAGGTGGTGGCGGAGGGCAGCGGAAAGCGGGCCCAGGTGGCGGGCTATAAAGTCGGCGGAAAGACGGCCACATCGGAAAAGCTTCCGAGAAGCAGGAAAAAATACATTTCCTCGTTTTTAGGCTTTGCGCCGGCCGATGACCCGCAGGTCATCGCCTTAATCACCATCGACGAGCCGGTGGGCGTCTATTACGGCGGAACCATCGCGGCGCCGGTGATTGCAGATATCTTTGAAAATATTCTGCCTTATCTGGAAATTTGAATCCGAAAATCTTACGGTTGATTATTCGCCTAAAAGGACTTATACTAACCTTAATGCTAAAATTGGTCGAGTTGTGCCCGCGCATCTGCCGGAAAGACCAAATTACATAAGAGATAGAGGTGCAGCATGGTAAATGAGACGATTCTTGCGATTATAATAGCATTTGCAATCAGCGCGGCCTTATGCCCCGTCGTGATCCCGTTCCTTCACAGGCTGAAATTCGGCCAGCAGGTGCGGACGGACGGCCCGGAGGCCCATTTAAAAAAACAGGGGACGCCTACCATGGGCGGCCTGATCATTCTGACCGGAATCGTGATCACATCGCTTTTTTACATCAGGGACTACCCGAAGATCATCCCGGTTCTTTTTGTGACCGTCGGCTTCGGGATCATCGGCTTCTTAGACGACTATATCAAGATCGTCATGAAGCGGTCGGAGGGCTTAAACCCGAAACAGAAGCTCTTGGGCCAGATCGTGATTACGGGGATTTTCGCCTACTATCTCGTGACGTCCAAAGAGGTGGGAACGGCGATGTTAATCCCGTTTACCGGCGGCTTTGAAAACGGATATTATCTGGATCTGGGATGGCTGTTCATCCCGGCCCTTTTCTTTATCATGCTTGGCACCGACAACGGCGTCAACTTCACCGACGGCTTAGACGGCCTCTGCACAAGCGTGACAATCCTCGTGGCCACGTTCTTTACGGTGGTGGCCCTCGGGGAAAAGAGCGGCATCAGCCCCATCACCGGCGCTGTCGTCGGGAGCCTTTTGGGCTTCCTCTTATTCAACGTCTACCCGGCGCGGGTATTCATGGGCGACACCGGCTCTCTGGCCCTCGGCGGCTTCGTGGCCTCCAGCGCCTTCATGATGCAGATGCCGATTTTCATCGCGCTTGTGGGGCTTATCTACCTGGTGGAGGTTCTTTCGGTCATCATCCAGGTGACGTATTTTAAGAAGACCGGCGGAAAGCGGATCTTTAAAATGGCGCCGATCCACCATCACTTTGAGCTTTGCGGATGGTCGGAGACGCGTGTGGTTGCAGTCTTTTCGACGGTTACGGCAATCCTTTGCCTGATTGCTTACTTAGGATTATAGGAGGAAAAACCATGGGACAGAAGGTATTAGTTGCGGGAACGGGAATCAGCGGGATTGCCGCGGCAAAGCTGCTCCTTTTGCAGGGCGGCGAGGTTGTTTTATATGACGGGAACGACAAGCTTTCGGAAGAAAAGCTTTTGAAAAATTTTGAAAAGGACGCGAAGGTAACAGTCCTTTTGGGAGAGCTTAAGAAATTAGACCTGACGGGCATCGAGCTCTGCGTCATAAGTCCGGGCATCCCTCTGGACGCGCCGTTTGTGGCAGTTTTAGATGAGGCGAAGATTCCGATCTGGAGTGAAATCGAGCTGGCGTACCACTGCTCCCTTGGAAAGCTTGCGGCCATCACCGGCACCAACGGGAAAACCACGACGACGGCTCTCACCGGCGAAATCATGAAGAAGCATTATGAGAGCGTGTTTGTTGTCGGGAACATCGGCGAGCCCTACACGGCCCACGCAAGAGAGACGACGGAGGAATCCGTAACCGTGGCCGAGGTCTCCAGCTTCCAGCTTGAGACTATTATGGACTTCCACCCCAACGTCTCTGCCATTACCAACATTACGCCCGATCATCTGGACCGCCATAAAACCATGGAGGGCTATATCCAGGTGAAGGAGGGCATCACCCGCAACCAGACCGAGGAGGACTGCTGCGTTTTAAATTATGACGATCCGATTTTAAGGGAATTCGGCACCGCGTTAAAATGCAAGGTTGTCTATTTCAGCAGGCAGGAAAAGCTGGATTCCGGCATTTATATGGACGGAGACATGATCGTATGGCGCCATGACAGGAAGGAAGAGCCGGTCATCGACGTGAACGAGCTCCAGATTATCGGCGGCCACAACCACGAAAACGTCATGACGGCCGTCGCCATCGCCCTTCAGTTGGGCGTGACCTTAGACGAGATCCGCGAGGCCTGCCGGGAGTTCAAGGCGGTGGAGCACCGGATCGAGTTTGTCAGGGAACGGTTCGGCGTCACCTACTACAACGATTCCAAGGGGACGAACCCGGATGCGGCCATTCAGGCCATAAAAGCCATGCCGGGCCCGACGCTTTTAATCGCCGGCGGCTACGACAAGCACTCGGAATACGACGAGTGGATTGAGAGCTTCGACGGAAAAGTTCGCTATCTGGTGCTCATCGGCCAGACCCGCGACAAGATTGCCGAGTGTGCCAAGAAGCACGGCATGACGGACATCATGTACGCCGAAGACATGCAGGAGGCCGTCCAGGTCTGCGCCTCCTACGCAAACATGGGAGACTATGTGCTGCTGTCCCCGGCATGTGCAAGCTGGGGCATGTTTAAGAACTACGAGGAGCGGGGACGGATTTTCAAGGAATGCGTCAATAACCTGTAAAAGCAGGAGTCAGGAGGTGGATCATGGCAGAAACGGCCGGTAGGAAAAAAAAGAAGAAGCCGCGCAGGTTTTATGATTACAGTCTGCTTTTTACGATCATTTTCCTGACTGTATTCGGGCTGATTATGATTTACAGCTCCAGCTCGTACAGCGCGCAGCTGGACGGACGGCCGCCTTCTTATTATATGGAGCGCCAGGGAAAGATTGCCCTGGCAGGCTTTCTCGCCATGCTGGTGGTTTCCAAGATGGACTACCACTTTTTTGCAAAATTTACGATACCGGCCATTGTGGTTTCCTATGTCTGCGTCATTCTCGTAAACTTCACGCCGCTGGGCATTGAGGCCAACGGAAAGAAGCGCTGGCTCGGCGTGGGATCTGCCAGCTTCCAGCCGGCGGAGCTTGTAAAAGTGACGGTGATCCTGGTTATGGCCGTGATGATTACGCGTCTCGGGAAAAAGGTGGACGAATGGCGCTCCTGGGGCATCATGGCGGTGCTGCTTCTGCCTCTGGCCCTGCTCGTCACGATGAACAACTTAAGCTCCGGTATCATCATCTGCGGCATTGCCTTTGTGATGATGTTTATCGCCTGCAAAAAGAAATGGCCGTTTGTGACATGCGTGCTTTTGGCTGCGGCGGCTATGGCCTTTGCGCCCCCGGTGGCGATGGCCTTAGAGAGCGCAGGCATCCTTCATGATTATCAGTTAAGCCGTATCCTGGTCTGGAAGAGCCCGGAGAGCTATCCCCAGGACGGCGGCTACCAGGTGCTCCAGGGACTTTACGCCATCGGCTCCGGCGGCCTTTTAGGCAAGGGCCTGGGCCAGAGCATCCAGAAGCTTTCTTTCCTCCCGGAGCCGCAGAACGACATGATTTTCTCTGTCATCTGTGAGGAGCTGGGACTTTTCGGGGCTGTGTCGGTGATCTTAATCTTCTTATTCATGATTTACCGGTTCATGCTGATCTCCGGAAACGCGCCGGATCTCTTCGGTGCCATGCTGGTAATCGGCGTTTTGGCCCACATTGCGATCCAGGTTATTTTAAACATTGCGGTCGTTACGAACGTGATCCCCAACACGGGAATCACGCTTCCGTTCATCAGCTACGGCGGTACGTCGGTGCTGTTTTTAATGCTGGAGATGGGCATTGTCCTAAGCGTCTCCAATCAGATCAAACTGGAAAAATAGGAACCATTTCCTGTTTTCATACATAGGATACTGTATAGTCTTTCATGGGGGGATCCGCGTGTCTGCTGTACAGGTCCGGGGGCTTTTGCCCCTTTGCGGTAAAATTAAGGTTCAGGGTTCCAAGAATGCCGTGCTTCCGATGATGGCGGCCGCGTTCTTGGCGAAGGGGACGACGGTGATCCGCAGAGTCCCGGCCATTGCGGACGTGTTCTGCATGATGGAAATCCTGGAAGCCCTGGGGTGTCAATGCTCCCTGGCAGACGGTGTCCTTGTGATGGATACGTCGGCTGTGGACGAGGTGCGGATCCCGGAGGAATTTGTGGGGAAGATGCGCTCCTCGGTCATGGTGCTCGGGCCGCTTCTTTCCAGGTGCGGTGAGGCCGTCACCTACTATCCCGGCGGCTGCGTTCTTGGGAAACGCCCCATCGACCTGCATCTTTATGCATTGAGGGCCCTGGGAGCAGAGATCCACGAGGCCGGCGGCATGATCTTAGCCCAGGCCGGACGCCTTCGCGGGGCAGAAATTTCGTTTCGTGTGCCAAGTGTGGGAGCCACGGAAAATGCCGTGACGGCGGCTGTTCTGGCAGACGGGACGACGGTACTTAAAAACTGCGCCAGGGAACCGGAAATTTCGGAGCTCTGCCGTTTCCTTGCGGCCATGGGCGCCGACATAAGCGGGGCCGGAACGAGTACCCTCATAATTCGGGGCATGCCGTCCCTTTCCCCGTGTGAATTTGACCTGGGAGCAGACCGGATTGCGGCCGGGACATATCTGGCGGCCGGTGTCTGCGGACTGGGGGATGTGGCCGTGGAGGGCGTTTTGGCGGCGGAGCTTTCCGCGCCGTTATCCGTCTTTCGGAAGATGGGGGCAGAGATTTCCGTGTCGGAAGGCGGAAAGGAGATCCGCCTTAAGATGAAAAAGCGGCCTTCGGGGTTTTCCCTGCGGACAGGGCCGTATCCCGGCTTCCCGACGGATCTTCAGTCGCCGTTTCTGGCGGCGGCATGCATGGCGGCCGGGGAGAGCCGGATCGAGGAGACGGTTTTTGAAGCCCGGTTCGAGGCCGCCAGGCAGATGCGGCTTTTCGGAGCCAGGCTCGCGTTAGAGAGCCAGACGGCAAAGGTTACGGGACAGTACCCGCTTATGCCTGCCGTGGCGCGTGCGCCGGATCTTCGCGGCGGGGCGGCGCTCCTTCTTCTGGCACTTGCGGCGGATGGCTTAAGCATCGTCACGGACATGGGCCATGTGAAGCGGGGATATGAGGATATCTGCCGCGACCTTGCACTTTTGGGAGCAGACGTTTTGGAGTTGAATCTATGAATACAGGTGGAATCGGATGAGGAGAAGAAGAGGATACAGACGGAGAAGGCGGGGCGGAAAGCCCGTCATCGTGCTTGGGATCCTGGCAGGCGTGCTCCTTCTGGCGGCGGTGCTTTTTCTGGCCGTGCGCGTCACGAAGATTGACGTCACAGGGAACAGGCAATATACGGAGGAACAGATTATTAACCTGATCTTTGACGGAAAGTGGTCCCGGAATTCGGCCTACTGCTATTATGAAAGCCAGTTCCGGGAGCATAAATCCATTCCGTTCATTGAGGAATATAAGGTAGAGTTCAAGAGCCCCACCCATGTGGAAGTGGTGGTGTTTGAAAAGAGCGTTGTCGGCTATGTGTCCAGCATGAGCAGCTACATGTATTTCGACAAGGACGGCATCATCGTGGAAAGCTCCGGAGAACAGCTTCCCGGGGTTCCCTGGGTGACGGGGTTGGAGTACGGGAAAATCCTGCTCTATGAGCCTTTAGAAGTAAAAAATGACCCGGACGGAGAGATTTTCGGAAGGATCTTAAACCTGACCCAGGTTCTCTCCATCAACGAGGTGAAGGTGGACAAGATCGACTTCGACTCCTTCGGGAACGCCAACCTGTCCGTCGGGGACATCACGGTGGAGCTTGGCGGAAGCGAGAACCTGGACGGCAAGGTGACGGAGTTAAAGGGCATCCTGCCGGAGCTTTCCGGGCTTTCGGGAACGCTTTATCTCGACACCTACGACGAGGCCAACACGAACCCGACCTATACCTTTAAGAAGAATTAAGGTGCCGCTTCAGGAAGATATTTCCAGGTGTAAATTTATAAAAATAATAGTTGATATTTTCCTGAAAATCAAATATGATATATGGTAGATTAAATTGGACTAGTTGTATGCAGACTGAAAATTAGGATCTCCGTCCGGCATCGCCCGGTCGGCCTGGAAAGAAGAAATAGAGGAAATAAAGGAGGAAGCAGTCTTGTTGGAGATTAAGATAAATGAGACGGAAAATGCCGCAAGGATCCTGGTGATCGGCGTCGGCGGCGCCGGAAACAATGCGGTAAACCGCATGGTGGAAGAGAACATTATGGGAGTAGAATTCATCGGGATCAATACGGACAAGCAGGCGCTTCAGTTCTGTAAGGCCCCGACGGCCATGCAGATCGGCGAGAAGCTGACGAAGGGACTTGGCGCCGGCGCGAAGCCGGAGATCGGCGAGAAAGCCGCTGAGGAGAGCCAGGAGGAGCTTGCACAGGCCATGAAGGGCTCCGATATGGTCTTTGTTACCTGCGGTATGGGCGGCGGTACCGGTACCGGCGCGGCTCCCGTCATTGCAAGGATTGCCAAGGACATGGGAATTTTAACCGTCGGCGTTGTGACAAAGCCGTTCCGTTTCGAGGCAAAGCAGCGTATGAACAATGCCTTAGAGGGGATTGAGAATTTAAAGAATGCCGTTGACACGCTGATTGTGATCCCCAACGACCGTCTCCTTGAGATTGTCGACAGGCGGACTTCCATGCCGGATGCCTTAAAGAAGGCCGATGAGGTTCTTCAGCAGGCTGTCCAGGGAATCACCGACTTAATCAACGTACCAGGCCTTATCAACCTGGACTTCGCAGACGTCCAGACCGTCATGACCGACAAGGGCATTGCCCATATCGGAATCGGAAAGGCCAAAGGCGACGAGAAGGCCTTAGAGGCTGTGAAGCAGGCCGTATCCAGCCCGCTTCTTGAGACTACCATCGAGGGTGCGTCCCATGTGATTATCAACATTTCCGGCGATATCAGCCTGATCGAGGCCAACGAGGCCGCAAGCTACGTTCAGGAGCTGGCTGGCGACGAGGCCAACATCATCTTCGGTGCCATGTACGATGAGTCCGCAGAGGACGAGGCGACGATCACCGTTATCGCAACAGGCCTTGATGCCCACGGCGCCAATACGCCGGTGGAGCGCGCTATGAAGGACTTCACGTCCTACAAGCAGAAGATGCCGGCATCGGCTCAGAAACCGGCCGCAGCCCCGGCAAGACCGGCGTCCCCGGCAAATCCGGCCGCAGGTGAGGCAGCCGCCGCAGCGCCGCGCTTCAACATTCCGAACACGACTCCGGTGTACCGCCCGGCAAACAAAGAGACCCAGATCAACATTCCGGATTTCTTAAAGAACCGCAGATAATCTGATCTTTTGATTCTTCAGGGTGCTGCGTCCGCAGCACCCTTGTCTTTTTTCTTTTTTATATCCAAGTTGTTTTTGTTTGAAAATTCTTTCGTGCCGCAGGCATGTCTTTTTTGCGTATCAAAAACAGACCCGTCTTTTATCTTTCAAATTTCCGCAGGATCCGTTTCTTTTCTTGCCGGCCGTTTCCTGAAAAAACGACAGGTGCCGTTTGCCCTTTTGGAGAAAAAGCCCCGGAACAGGCCATTTTATTCGCCGCAGCCCGTCTACATTTGCAGGCAGAAAAAGGGTGGAAAAAGGCGATGAAAAAACAGGGAAAGGTCTGCCGTTTTGACAAATTCTTCCGCACCGCCCGGCTATAATAGGCTCTGTCACGAGATCGGCGGCAGGAAACGGGGGGGGAGAAGCACCGGTGGAATATGAACTTTATGTCGATGTGCTTTTTCTTTCGGAGGTCTGCGGAAGCTTTCTGGCCCTTTATCTTTTATCGGCCATGGCCGGATGGCCGTTTAAACCGTTAAGGGCAGCCGCCGCGGCATCCTTTGCAGGAATATGGACGTGTTTTGTCACGGTGTTCCCGGTCTTTCCGCTTCCTTTGGAGCTGGCCCTGACGGTGGCCGGTATTGGAAGCGCGATGACGGCCTTCACATTTTGTCTTAAGGGGTTCAGAGCGATTCTCAAGGCTGATTTTCTGCTGGCCGGGGCATGCGCTTTCATGGCGGGGGCCATGACGTTTCTTAAGCAGTTCTTTTATCTGCCGGATTCCTGGGCGGCCGTCTCCCTTGGGGCTTTTTCCTGGGGCGCAGGCCTCCTTTTGGGAATCTGGCGGGAGCGGACGGGACGCGGGAAGGCACGGCTTCTCGTGAGGCTCTATTACAAGGGGAATATGCGGGAATTCCGGGCGCTCTGTGATTCCGGGAACCGGCTTTTTGAGCCGGTCACGGGAAAGCCGGTCAGTGTGATTTCCTACGTGGACTGCCGCGGCTTCTGTGAGAGTGTGGCATCACTTCTTTTTATCCCCTACCGGGCAGTCGGGACGGAATCCGGGGTGCTGCCGGGGATTGTGTTTGAAAAAATGGAGATATTTACGGGGGAGAGGCAGTTCGAGATCACGAAGCCGGTGGTGGCCGTGGTGAAGGCGCCGCTTTCCGAAAACGGGGATTTTACGATGCTTCTTCCGGAGGCGTTGATTTCCTCATAAAGAATGGCCTGCGGAGAGCAGGCGCAAAAGGAGGGTTTACATGATTATAAAAGTTTCGGTTCCGGGCAGGTTTAAGCTTAAAAAGACGGCGACCTTAAAGACCGTCCTCATGCAGAACCAGGGCGAGGTTTATTATATCGGAGGGGCGGATATCCTTCCTGCACCGCTTTCGGCCGAGGAGGAGAAGAGGGCCCTTGACTGTTTCGGGACGGAGGGAGAGAAGGAGGCCAAGGCCAGCCTGATCGAGCATAATCTCCGCCTTGTGGTGTACATAGCCAAGAAGTTTGACAATACCAGCGTCGGCGTCGAGGATCTGATCTCCATCGGCACCATCGGGCTTATCAAGGCCATCAACACCTTTAATCCGGAGAAGAATATCAAGCTTGCCACCTACGCCTCCCGCTGCATCGAAAACGAGATCCTGATGTATTTGAGGCGCACCAGCAAGACCCGGCTGGAGGTGTCCATCGACGAGCCCTTAAACGTGGACTGGGACGGGAACGAGCTTCTTCTCTCGGACATTCTCGGAACCGACGAGGATGTGATCTATAAGGGCATGGAGGACGAGATCGAAAAGCAGCTTTTAAACAATGCCATCGAGCATTTAAACCCCAGGGAGAAGCAGATTGTGGAGCTGCGGTTCGGCCTTAAGAATTCCGACGGCATGGAGATGACCCAAAAGGAGGTGGCAGATCTGATGGGAATTTCCCAGTCCTATATTTCAAGGCTGGAAAAGAAGATCATGAAGCGGCTGAAAAAAGAGATTGTGCGGTTTGAATAAAAAAGCTGCCGGGCATTCTTTCCCGGCAGCGCAAGTTTCTTTATTCTTCTTTCTCATCGTACAGCTTCGCGTAAATCATGTCGCAGAGGGAGTCCACATAGGCCTGGTCGGGGAGATCACGGCCGGTGATCAGGTAATCCTGGATCAGCTCGAACCGCTTTAAACTCAGCTCTTCCGGGGAGAGGTCCGGCTCGTCCATGAGGATCTGGCTGTCCAGATCATCGCCGGAGTAGGTGATTAAAAACCAGTGCAGGATCTCTTCGGTTTCCTTCTCCTCGTCGGCCGCCTGGATTTTTAATTCCTTCGCAGACCGTCTGGAGGAGACAGCCACGGCAAAACAGCCGACGGCCATAACGGTCACGACGCCCTGGAAAATATAGCGGGATACCGTCACCATGGGCAGGGTGACAAAGCCGCTCCACATGAGGACGGCCAGCACAGCCAGTATGCCGCCCACGAGAAAGAAGGCGGAGGCAGAGGAATTCATGTCCTCGTACCGCTGTTCCTTTTTTACATAGGCGCGCACCCGGGTCTTTTTCTCCTCTTTTTCGGCTTCTTCCATGGCCGCCTGCTGGCCCTCGGGGGAAGCGAGGAATTCCTCGTATCTGCGCTTCATCTCTTCTTCTTCCTGTTTCCTGGAGGCTTCCAGAGCGGCCATGGCCTCTTCCTTTGTGTCATAGAGCGGGCCGCCGCAGTCGGTACACGTCGTGACGCCCTCTACAAATTCCATATCGCATTTCGGACAGTACGGCATATCAGAAAAACATCCTTTCCTTACGAAATCAAACCGGTCATTTACGGCTATTATAGCGCATCCTCTGTATTTCGTCCAGAGATATCACGTTTTGTGCTTCCATTTCTTTTGAAAATAGGATACAATAACCGCAGAGCGGTTATTGTATCCTGCGCAAGCCGGTTTCCGCGTTCACCGCGGAAAGCCGGGCGCTGAAATCCGCCGGAGGCATCGTGGCCGCGCAGCGGACAGGATACAATAATGAAGAATACGTTTGGAGCAAGAAAGGGGTAAACGGATGAAAATAGCGGTTGTAGCAGACAGCAACAGCGGAATTACACAGGCACATGCCAGGGAGCTGGGAATTTTTGTGCTTCCGATGCCGTTTATGATCGACGGGGAGACGTATCTCGAGGAAGTCGATCTGGCGCAGGAGGATTTTTATAGAAGACAGGAGGCAGGCGCAGATATTTCCACGTCGCAGCCGTCGCCGGAGGATGTGATGAATTTGTGGGACAGGCTTCTTGCCGACCATGACCAGGTGGTGCATATCCCCATGTCCAGCGGCCTTTCCGGCTCCTGTGAGACAGCGCTTATGCTTTCCGGGGACGAGCAGTACGAGGGAAAGGTCTTTGTCGTCGATAACCACAGGATTTCCGTCACCCAGGAGCAGTCGGTGAAGGACGCCGTCATGCTGGCAAAGAAGGGGCTTTCCGGCGCGGACATCAAACGGCGGTTAGAGGAAACGGCGGCCGATTCGACGATTTATATTACGGTGGATACGCTCAAATACCTGAAAAAGGGCGGCCGGATTACGCCGGCGGCAGCGGCCCTCGGAACGCTTTTAAGGCTTAAGCCGGTGCTCTCGATTTTCGGCGAGAAGTTAGACGCCTATGCCAAGGCACGCACCATGAAGCAGGCGAAGTCTATCATGGTGGCGGCCGTCCAGAAGGATCTGGAGACGAAATTCCAGGACAGCGAGTGCCGGTTCACGCATCTGGCCGTGGCCCACACGAGGAATGCGGAGGCGGCCGAGGAATTTAAGAAGGAACTGATGGAGCTGTTCCCGTATGCCGATGTGCTGGTGGCGCCGCTTTCCTTAAGCATCGCCTGCCATGTGGGGCCGGGAACTCTTGCGGTGGCGGCTACGAGGAAGATGGTTGAAGAATATGAAGACGGTTTGGAAGCTTCTCAGGGGCTTTTATCATAAGCATACGCCGAGTGTCAAGGTGCCCATGGTGATTCTGGCGCTGATTTTCTGCATGGTGCCCCTGATGATCCAGGCGCGGGTGCTTGCCAGCTCGTCGCGCCAGAGCCAGGTGGAGAACAGGATCATCGAGGTTCAGAACCAGTGCCAGATTTTAAGCAACAAGATGTCGCGGAACGGCTACCTTGCAAATTCCGTTGTGGACAACTCCGGCATCGATGCGGAGATTTCCACGCTGGCGGATATTTACAGCGGCCGGATCCTGATCGTAAATTCCGGGTTCAAGATTGTGGAGGACACGTTCGCCCTGTCGGAGGGGAAAATCTGCATCTCCGAGGAAGTCATCCGCTGCTTCCAGGGCGAGGCCACTTATACCTATGACACGAAGAAGCAGTATATCGTCCTGACGGTTCCGATTGCGGAGACGGCCGGCACGGCAGCGGCGGCCGGAGGGAACGGCGGGAAGACGTCCGGCGTCCTTTTGATGACGGCGTCGACGGAGGCCATGTTCGCCCTGGAGGAAGCCCTTCTGGAAAAGGCCTCCCTGTATGCCATTGTGATTTTTGCCGTCATGTTCGTGGCGGTGATGATTGTGGTGGGGATTCTCATGCATCCCTTTGACAGCCTGGTAAAATCCATCAACCGGGTGGCTGACGGGAACCTGGACGAGGATATCGCTGTCACGTCCTACCGGGAGACGAAAAATATCTCCATGGCCATCGACAGGACGTTAAAGACTTTAAAGGCGGCGGAACAGTCCAGGCAGGAGTTTGTCTCCAACGTCTCCCATGAGTTAAAGACGCCGATCACCTCGATCCGGGTGTTAGCCGATTCTCTGATGGGCATGGAGGAGGCGCCGAAGGAGCTCTATGAGGAATTCATGCGGGACATTTCCGACGAGATTGACCGGGAGAGCCAGATCATCGACGACCTTCTGACCCTCGTCCGCATGGACAAGGCCTCCCAGGAAAACAGTTTTGCGCCGGCCAACATCAATGCTCTGGTAGAGATGGTGTTAAAGCGGATCCGCCCCATTGCGAAGAAGCGGAACATTGAGCTGATTTTTGAGAGCATGCGCGAGGTGACGGCCGATATTGACGAGGTGAAGTTCTCCCTGGCAGTCAACAATCTGGTGGAGAATGCGGTGAAGTACAATAAGGAAGACGGATGGGTGCGCGTCACCCTGGATGCCGACCACAAGTTCTTTTATTTAAAGGTGGCCGATTCCGGCATCGGCATCCCGAAGGAATTCCAGGACCGCGTTTTCGAGCGGTTCTACCGCGTGGACAAGGCCAGATCCAGGGAGACCGGCGGCACGGGGCTCGGGCTTGCAATCACAAAGAGCGTGATCCTGATGCATCACGGCGCTGTCCGCGTCAACAGCACAGAGGGAGAGGGGACGACCTTCATGGTGCGTGTGCCCCTGATTTACATCCCGTAGGAAAGGAGCGGTGACAGGGAATGAAATTCCGGAAATTTTTGCTTGCTGTCTCCGTTCTGCTTCTCGTCTCCGGCTGTTCTGCCGGGACGGAAGAAGATGGCGGCGGAAGCGGCTATGAGGTATTTTATCTGAACTCTGCGGGCACGCAGCTCGTGGGGAGCGAATATGAGACGGAGACAGAGGATGCGGGGGCGCTTGTGGAGGAGCTTCTGGCGCAGATGGCGGCGGTGCCGCCGAGCCTCGACTGCCAGACGGTTCTGCCGGAGCGGGTGGAGAAGATCACGTACCGGCAGGAAAACAACGTGCTGTACCTTTATACGGATGCCAACTATGCGATGATGGGGGCAGTCAGGGAGATCCTCTGCCGGGCGGCCCTTACGAAGACGATGACGCAGATTCCCGGCGTGGATTACCTGGGGATTTACTGCGCGGAGCAGCCGATTGTGGACGCGTCCGGAAACCCGGTGGGGCTTTTGTCGGCCAGCGATTTTGTGGACAGCATCCGCAACGTAAACTCTTTTGAGCGGACGGAGCTGACGCTTTATTTTGCCAACGAGGCCGGGGACATGCTGGTGCCGGAAAAGCGGACGGTTATGCGGAGCACGAACACGTCCTTGGAGAGGCTCATTGTGGAACAGCTGATCCTTGGGCCGGGGGAGGGCGGCTTTGCGACGCTGCCTGCCGACGTGAAGGTTTTAAACGTATCGGTCAACGATTCCGTCTGTTCCGTGAACCTGGACGCGGCATTTTTAAACAATACGCTGAATGTGAAGGAATACATTCCCGTGTATTCCATCGTGGATTCCCTGACGGAGCTTTCCACGGTGAACCGGGTGCAGATCCGCATCAACGGTTCCCAGGAGGCGCTGTTTCGGGATTCCCTCTCCCTCAACACGACGTTTGAGCGGAACTACGAGTATATCGAAGGAGGGGAAAACAATTAAACGGCCTTTGCTGTATCTGACAGGGGGATTGGTACTTGGAGAGACTTTGGCCCTTTGGATACAGGAAAAAGAAGGTTTATTCTGGCTGGCTGCGGCATGGCTGGCTCTTCTTTGGATGTTCCAAAGGAGACGGCAGGCCGGGCCGGCCTTTTTTGCGGCACAAACCCGGCAGGGGAAAACCTTTCCATACTCGGTTCTCTGCCTGACGGCGGCCGGATGGTTTCTGGGAGCCGGTCTCATGACGGTGAAGACAGAGCGGCTCCTGTCTGCCGAACGCATGGCAGAGGAATGGGGCGAAAAGGAGGACTGTATCCTTTCCGGCCGGGTGGTAAAGCGGGAGGTCTCTTCCGGCGGCGGGTGGCGGCTTGTTTTGGAGCGGTGTGCCATCGGAGACGAAACGGAACGCACACGTGTGCCGGAAAAGGTGCTCTGCTATCTGGAGCCTGGGGAGAAACCGGGGCTCGGCATGTGGGTTTCTGTCCGCGGCCGGCCGGCGGTTTTTGACGGCATGAGAAATCCAGGAGAGTACGATTACCGGCTTTCCTGCTTTTCCGACGGCCTGGCGTTCCAGTTTTTTGCAGATGAAAGCCCGGTGATCCGCGGAGAAAAGAAGCGGCTTTCGGAAGCTATTTTGTATGTCCGGAACGTCCTTTCGGAGCGGATTGATCAGGCGGCGGAGCCGGAGAATGCCGGGATTTTCAAGGCGGCCCTTTTGGGGGACCGCTCCGGCCTTTCCGATGAGATCTACGGGCTTTACCAGAGGAACGGGATTTCCCACCTGCTTGCCATCAGCGGGCTGCATATGGCTGTCATCGGGGCCGGGATCTACGGCGTGCTTAAAAAGGGCGGCCTGGGGTTCGGGCTTTCCGGGCTTGGGGCCGGGATTTTGCTTTTGTGTTACGGGTACCTGGTGGGCGGTTCTCCGTCAGTCTGGCGGTCGGTGTTTATGCTGATCCTCTCCTTTGGGGCGGCCTTTGCCGGGAGGACGTATGATATCCTTTCGGCGCTTTGTGCGGCCGCCTTCCTTCTTCTGGCTTCGGAGCCGTATCTTCTGACCCAGGCCGGGTTCCAGCTTTCGTTTCTTGCCGTGGGCGGCATCGTCTTTCTCGGCCAGCCCATGATCCGGAAATTCCATGCAAAGGGGCTTTTCCAGGCCCTTCTCATCAGCCTTTCCGTGCAGGCCGCCACGGCGCCGGCCCTTCTCTGGCATTCGTTTACGTTCCCGCCTTACGGGATTTTTCTGAATCTTCTCGTGATCCCGCCCATGGCGCTTGTGCTGTATTCCGGGCTTTTATCCATGGCACTTTCCTTTGTTTCCCTGCCTCTGGCTGTGATGGCTCTTGGCGGCGGCCACGGGATCCTCTGGTTTTATGCGGCCCTTTGCCGGCAGGCGGAGCGCCTTCCCTGTGCGTCTGTCTGTACGGGGCGGCCGGAGAGCTGGCAGTTTGCCGTTTACGTCCTCTGCATCGTCTTTGGCAGGTATTTGCTTCTGCGGCCGGTAGAGAAGGGAAAGAAGCGGACGGCCTGTGGGGCCGGAGCCCTGCTTTTCGCCGCCGGCGTGCTTTCTCTGGCGCCGCTTCCCAAGACGGGGCTTTCCGTGACATTTTTAGACGTGGGGCAGGGGGACGGGATTTTCCTTGAGACGGCAGGCGGGAACCTTCTGGTGGACTGCGGGAGCAGCCAGGACGCGTCTGTCGGCGAATACAGCCTGGCGCCGTTTTTAAAGAGCCGCGGTGTGCAGCAGGTAGACACGGCTGTGATTACCCATGGGGATCTGGATCACATAAACGGGATCCGGTATCTTTTGACCCACCCGGAGGAAGGGATTTTTGTCGCAAGGCTTCTGATGCCGAAGGCCGGACAGGGGGATGAGGTTTATGAGGAGATTGAAGCCGAGGCGAAGGCCGCCGGGACGGAAGTGGAGTATATCGAGAGGGGGAGCGCCGTGGGGAACCTTGGCGGCGGGAGAGTGACAGCCGCCGTGTCATGCCTGTATCCGTTTCCGGATACCATCTGCGCGGACAGAAACAGCGAATCCCTGGTATTTCTTTTGGAGTATGGAAGGTTCCGGCTTCTTCTCACCGGGGATTTGGAGACGGACGGGGAGAACGAAATCCTGGCGGCCGGCGGGATAGGGCAGGTGACGGTTTTAAAAGCAGGCCATCACGGCTCGAATAGTTCCACCGGGGAGGCGTTTCTTGAAACTGTGCGGCCGGAGTTTGCCGTGTTTTCCTACGGCGAGGGGAACCGGTACGGGCATCCGGCAAAGGAGGTGAAGGAGCGGCTCCTCGCCCATGGCGTCCGGATTTTTGAGACGGCCAAAAGCGGCGCCGTCACTTTTTGGACCGACGGGGAGGCAGTGCGCGTCTGTGGCTTTCTTGGGGGCGGCAGTTGACAAACGCAGGCTTTTCTGTTATTGTTACAGAGGTAAACTGTAATAAAAAAAGTTACAGAAAGGATGAACATATGGGTTTTACAGTTGATGTCAGTGTCCCTGCCGTTACCGTTTTTTTGCAGGGGCTTTTGAGCTTTTTCTCGCCCTGCGTCCTTCCGCTTCTCCCCCTCTATATCGGCTATCTGTCGGGCGGGACGGGAAAGCGCGGGGAAGACGGGAGATTCTATTACGACAGGAAAAAGGTGCTTCTCCACACAGTCTTTTTTGTCCTTGGGGTAAGCTTTGCCTTTTTTGTCCTCGGCCTCGGTGTTTCTGCCGCAGGACGGTTTTTTAAGAGTAATCAGATGATGTTTGCCAGGGTCGGCGGGATTTTAGTCGTGCTGTTCGGCCTGTACCAGCTTGGCCTTTTCGGGGAGTCGAAGGTGCTTGGGACGGAGAGGCGCCTGCCGTTCCGGCTCAATGTGCTGGCCATGTCGCCGCTTACGGCTCTTCTCATGGGCTTTACCTTCAGCTTTGCCTGGACGCCCTGTGTGGGGCCGGCCCTTGCCAGCGTTCTTTTGATGGCGGCGTCGGCGGCGACGAAGACGGCCGGTTTTCTTTTAATCGGCGTCTATACGGCCGGTTTCGTCCTGCCGTTTCTGGCCGTGGGATTCTTTACCACGTCCCTTCTGGAATTTTTTAAGCGCCATGGAGACGTGGTGCGGTACACGGGAAAGGCCGGTGCCGTGTTGATGATTGTCATGGGCGTTTTGATGTTTACGGGCAAGATGAACGACGTGACAGGCTACCTGTCTGTGATTTCTGAGACAGGGACGGAACGCACAGGAAGCGTTCAGCAGGATGCCTCCGGGGATGCAGCCGGAGAGGGCGAAAATGCGCCGGAAAGCCAGAGCCCGGCGGCAGGAGACGCCGGCGGGACGGGTGCCGGGCGTGCGCCGGAAGAGGACGCCGCGGCGGATCATGAAGATGCGCCTGGAACCGGGGATTCCGGCAGTGCCGGAAACGGGAGCCAGCCTGGCGCCGGAGAGGATGAAAACGCAGGGGACGGCGCTCCCGATGCGCTTCCGGCCATTGATTTTACCTTAAAGGATCAGTATGGAACAGAGCATACCCTGTCAGACTATAAGGGAAAGACAGTTTTCCTCAACTTCTGGGCCACCTGGTGCCCGCCGTGCCGAAACGAAATGCCGGATATCCAGGAAATTTATGAGGAGTATCAGGCGGCCGGGGATGACTCGGTGGTGATCCTGGGCATTGCGGCGCCGGATTACGGCAATGAGCAGTCTGAGGAAGGGATCAAAAGCTTCCTTGAGGAAAACGGCTACACGTATCCCGTCGTGATGGATCACGGCGGGGAAATGTTCTGGCAGTACGGCGTCTTTTCTTACCCGACAACCTTCATGATTGACGCGGACGGCAACGTGTTCGGCTATGCCGCCGGGCAGTTAAATAAGGATCTGATGGAGAGCATCATCCGTCAGACCGTGGAGGGACGGCGGGAACAGGAGCCGCCGGCCGGAGAAACTGTGACGGAGGAAGAAAGCATGTACGGGGAAGAGACATCCTATCAAAAAATAACGGCTGAAATGGCAAAGCAGATCATGGACGGCGGCGCGGCCACGGTGGCTGACGTCCGCACGGCCGAGGAATATGAGGAGGGGCACATCCCTGGCGCCGTCCTTGTCCCAAATGAGTCCATCGGGGAGGAACGGCCGGAGGCACTTCCTGATCCGGAAGCGCTGATCCTGGTCTATTGCCGGAGCGGGAACAGGAGCCGCCAGGCGGCAGAAAAGCTTCTGGAGCTTGGATATACGAATGTGTACGATTTTGGGGGCATCACAGACTGGCCCTATGAGATCGTGAAGGGGGAATAGGAAATGACGGGGGAGTTTGCAGTCGGCGTCCATGCGGCGGTCTTTTTGAGCCGCAAAAAGGGCGTCCATTCCAGCGAGGAGATCGCGGAGCGCGTCGGCACGAATCCGGCCAGGGTGCGGAAAATCCTGGCCGGCCTCAAACGGGCAGGGCTCGTGGAGACAAAGGAAGGAAGTGACGGCGGCTATATGTTCTGTCTTGATGCCGAGGCGGTGGATCTTAAAATGGTGGCAGACGCCCTTGGTGTCACGTTTGTCTCCGTGACACGCAGAAAGGAGAACAGCCGGATGGCAGGCGTCATGGAGGAGCTCTGCTGTTCCATGGATCAGCGCTGCCGGGAATACCTGGAGGGAGTGACTATCGCCCAGGTTGGGAATCTGGTTTGTTCCGGAGAGGAGGCGGATTCATGCAGACATTGAACCAGGACATCAAAACGAAGGAATTTAAGCGGGTCTATCTCCTTTACGGCGACGAGCCGTTTCTTGTGAGCAGCTATAAAAAACGGCTGAAGGAAGCCATCGCCGGCGAAGACACCATGAATTTCAATTATTTTGAGGGGAAATCACCGGATGTCCATGAGATTATAAGCCTGGCGGATACCATGCCTTTTTTTGCCGACCGCCGTCTGATTCTCATCGACGGCAGCGGCTTTTTTAAGAGCGCGCCCGAGGAGCTGGTGGAGTATCTGCCGCAGATCCCGGATACCACCTGCATGGTTTTCTGCGAGAGCGAGGTGGACAAGCGGAACCGGCTTTTTAAGAAGGTAAAGGAAACCGGTTATGCGGCCGAGCTGGGAAAGCAGAACACGGATCAGCTCATGAAATGGGCCGTCGGGATCCTGGCCAAAGACGGAAGGAAGATTACGCGGCCGGTGATGGAGTATTTCCTTGGGCGAACCGGCGATGACATGGAAAATATCCGCATGGAGCTGGAGAAGCTGATCTGCTATACCATGGGGCGCGAGGTGATTACGAAGGAGGACGTGGATGCCGTCGGGACGGTCCATGTGTCCAACCGGATTTTTGATATGGTGGCGGCCATCGTGTCAGGGAACACGAAAAAGGCCATGGATCTGTACGAAGACCTGCTCACCTTAAAGGAGCCGCCGATGCGGATCCTGTTCTTAATTGCCAGGCAGTTCAACCAGCTTCTCCAGGTAAAGGAACTGACGGGCCAGGGAGCCGACAAGGGCACCATCGCGTCGAAGCTCAAGGTTCCGCCTTTTGCCGTCGGGAGGCTTACGGCTCAGGCGCGTGCCTTTACAAGGGAGCAGATTTTGTCTTATGTGACGCTCTGTGTGGAATCGGAGGAGGCGGTGAAGACGGGAAAGCTTTCCGACCGGCTTGCGGTGGAGCTTTTGATTGCGGGGAAGTACAGATAGGAAGAAAAAAGCAGGAAGTCCGCGGCGGCTCCCTGCTTTTTTAAATGATTGATTTAATCAGCCAGGGCTGTCTCGATGTCGGAAATCATGACGTCGAGTGCCTGGATGCCGCCTTCGGCTGTGTACCAGACGTTGGGATGTGCGAGGTAGACGATGTTCCCGTTTTTATAGACGTCCAGCTCTTTAATCAGGTCGTTTTCAATGGCCTCCTGTACGGCGGGATTGCCTTCCGTGCTGCTGATGGCAGTGTTGCGGTCCAGGACGAACATGTACCCGGGATTTAAAGAGACAAGGGTCTCCCAGGAAGCTTCGTTTCCGTGGGTCGAGGTGACCTCACCGGCATCTACGCCCAGGTTCTGAAAACCAAGTTCCCTGCCGATGAGGGAGCAGCGGCCATCATTGCCCAGGACATTGAAATTGGAGCCGGAATACATGCCGACGACGGTGCTTTTTCCGCCAAACTCCTCTTTTATTGCAGCAATTCTGGCATCAAAGCCGGAGGTCATGGCATCAATCTCCGCTTCCTTTCCAAAGAGGGAGGCAATCGTTCTGGCATTGGCCGCAGTGCTCTGAACGACACCAAGTTCGGAATCCGTGGAGAGATAGACGACAGGCGCAATGGCTGCCAGATCGTTGTAGACGCTGTTTAAGCGGCCTCCGATGAAGATGACGTCAGGCTCGCAGGCAGCTACCTCCACGAGGTCGGCATTCTTGATGGTTCCCAGATTGGCGATTCCATTTTCATCGGAGGGGACATAGTCCAGCAGATAGTCAATGGTGGTGGAGGCGCTTCCGACAACGCGGTCTCCGAGACCGAGCGCATCGAGGATGTCTAAGGACGCCATGTCTAGGATGGCAATGCGCTGCGGGTCATAAGGGATCTCCAGCTCCACAAGCTCGCGTTCTCCGTTATAGGACTGGATGGTGACGGATTCCGGGGCATCCGCCAGGCTTTCTGAGGCGGCTTGTTTAGAACCGGTTTCCTCTGAAGCAGAAGAAGACATGTCTTTTGTTGTTTCGGCAGCCGAAGAAGAGGCTGCCGTGGTTTCTGTGCTTTTCGCAGTGCCGCACCCGGCAAGCGCGAGCGCCGCCATGCAGGTCAGGGCCAGTGCAAGTCCATGTTTTTTCATAAACTCCTCCTTGTGTTGTTAATAATAGATGGACAGTGGTTTTTCGTTGACTCGGATAATCTCGAAATCAACCTTATATATTTCAGAAAGGTTTTCCCTGGTAACAACCTGGTCCACCGTTCCGAATTTTTTAATTTTCCCGTCGGCAAAGGCGCAGATATAGTCGGAGTAAAAGGCGGCGTAATTGATTTCATGGAGCACCAGGATGACGGTTTTTCCAAGCTCGTCGCAGAGCTTCCTCACCGTCCGCATCATCCTGGAGGCGTGATAAATGTCCAGGTTGTTGGTGGGCTCGTCAAGGAGCACATATTCCGTATCCTGTGCGATAACCATGGCAATGTAAGCGCGCTGCCTCTGGCCGCCGGAGAGCTCGTCGATGAAGCGGTTTTCAAACTCCTCCAGCTCCATATAAGAAATTGCCTGATCGATCATGGCCTCGTCTTCCTTTGTCAGGCGGCTTCCGGAATAGGGGAAGCGGCCGAAAGCCACCAGCTCGCGCACGGTCAGCTTCATCTGCACATTGTTGTGCTGCGTTAAAATTGCCAGCTTTTTTGCCAGGTCGCGGCTTTTCCATTTGGAGATGTCTTTCTCTTCAAAGCAGATGACGCCGGCATCCTTTGCGATCAGGCGGGAGATCATCCCCATGACCGTGGACTTTCCCGCCCCGTTGGGGCCGATTAAAGAGAGTACCTTGCCTTTGGGAATTTCAAAGCTGACGGAATCTACGACGGTCTTTCCATCATATTTTTTTATCAGATCCAGGACGTTCAAAAGTTTAATTTCCTCCCTTCTTAAAGAGCAGCAGGTATAAAAAGTAAATGCCGCCGCCGATGGTGATAAAGGTGCTGATGGGGACGGCAAAGGAGAAGACATGCTCCATCACAAGCTGGCCGGCGATGATGGCTAACATCCCCATGAGAGCAGAGCCGACGATTAAGAGGCCGTGCCGGTAGGTATTGAGGCTCTGGCGGGCCAGATTTGCGATAATCAGGCCGAGGAACGACACGGGCCCCACCATGGCCGTGGCAACGGCGATACAGAGCACCACGCCTAACAGAAGCCGGCGGATCGTCCTGTCATAATCGACGCCGAGGTTGATGGCCTGATCCTTTCCGAGGGTGATGACGTCCAAAAGCGCCAGGTCTTTTCGCAGGAAAAATGCAAGACCGCCTAAAAGGACAACGGCAAAGCCAATGACTTCGGCGTTTACATTGTTGAAATCGGCCACCAGCGATACAAGAAGCGAGTCGTATTCGTTGGGATCCATGATCCGCACGAGCGTGGACTGGATGCTCCCGAAGAAGGAGGACAGAACCGTACCGATTAACAGGACATACAGCACGTTGTGGTTGGTTTTCCGGAACAGATACCCGTAAATAAAGGTGGCTGTGACGGCCATGATGAGTAAGTCGACGGCGAAGGACAGATTGCTGTTTGTCACTAAGAGGCTGCCGGAGCCTGCAAAGAACACCACCGCCGTATGTACCAGGGTGTACATGGAATTCATGCCTAGAAGGCAGGGCGTCACGATCCGGTTGTTGATGACGGACTGAAAAATGATGGAAGCAGCCCCGATGGCAAAAGCGGCTGTCAGCATGACGGCTAACGTGGGGAGCCGCAGGCTCAGTACAAATCGGAACAGTTTCGGATTATGCATTTTTGAGTCCATAAGCAGGTAGCCGGCGCCTGCCATGATAACAAGTGCCGCTAAAACCAGCAGCAAAAAGATATTTTTCTGAAAGGCCTTTGATCTAACCACAGCTTCCTCCCTCCTTTGCTTTTCCCAGACGGATGGATGTCCTGCCATGCTTCAGCTTGTATAAGAGCAGGACGATAAATAACAGGCTTCCGGCAATGCCGATAATCAGTTCGATGGGAAGCTCGTAGGGCATAATTACGGATCTGGCGATGATATCGGCAGCCAGAACAAACAGAGCGCCGAACAGGGCCGTATCAGTCAGCGTCCCGCGGATTTTATCGCCGCGGAACATGGCGACAATGTTGGGAACCAGGAGGCCGATATAGGAGATCGAGCCCACCACGGTGACAACGCTGGCCGTGATGACGGCGGCGATTGTCAGGCCCAGAAACAGAATGACGCGGTAATTGACGCCCAGGTTTCCGGCAAAATCCTTTCCCATCCCCACGATGTTGAAGTGGTTGGCATAAAGAAAGGCCAGCACCACCAGGGGAACAGCTAAGAACACCAGCTCATAGCTTCCGCGGATCACCAGGGAAAAGGAACCCACCAGATACGAGGAAAGCTGCTGTGTCACCTCGAATTTATAGGCAAAGAAATTGGTGATGCCGCCGATCACATTGCCGAACATGATTCCGACCAGGGGCACCAGCACCGTATCTTTGAACTGGATTTTCTGGATGAACCAGACGAAGACCCAGGTGCCTAAAATTGCCGTCGAAAAGGAAAAAAGCGTTTTGCCCCACATGCCCACGTTCGGCATGAAAATTAACGACATCAGGATACCGAACTGGGCCGAAGAAATTGTGGCGCCTGTGGTAGGCGATACGAATTTATTCATGCAGAGCTGCTGCATAATAAGGCCGGCGACGCTCATACCCACCCCGGTACAGAGCACGGCGAAAAGCCGCGGGATCCGGGACAGCAGAAAGATCTTCCATTTCATAGCGTCCCCGCCGGAAAAAAGCGTCTGCACGTCGAGGTCGATGACTCCGACAAACAGAGAAAAAATGGATAACGGCACCAGAAGCGCCGTAAGGATCAGGGTACCGAACCAGCTTTTCTGGCAGATTTTATGGAACATGGAAACATGATTCCCTCCTTTCTGTAATTTTCATATTTGTTAGTTTTAACTAACTGCTTGTGAAAAAAGAAAGCCTTACCAACGAAGGCTTATCCAGTTTATCACAAAGGCTTCGGTTTCTCTACTCCAAAAGCGAAAAGAAATGCTCCAAACGGGAATGGATGTTCTTTATTCCCGCAGGTCTAAAATCTGCGGTGTGCTTTCCGGTATTCCAGCGGCGTCTTTCCGATGACCTTCTGGAAGGCTGAGGAAAATTTGCTGGGATTGTTGTAGCCGAAACGGGCAGCGATTTCCAGGACGGGAAGCTCCGTTTCTGCCAGCGCATGCGCGGCCTCCTGCATTTTCAGAACTTTTATATAGGAAAAAACAGAGACGCCGTAAACGCTCTTAAAGGAAGTCTGAAGGTGGCGGGCAGAGATGTGGAACTGCCGCGCCAGTTCGGATACGGTGATTTTCTCGTCAAGATTTTCCTTTAAATGGGCGGAAACCGACCGGGCCAGACGGAGCTGCCCATGAGCGGAGGAAACTGCGGCGGCAGGCGTTTCTTCGGAAATCCCGTTCAGGATATAGAGAAGTTCCATTACCTTGATTTTTAGATAGCCTGCCCGCTGGCTTTCCGGAACTTCATAGAGTGCGGAAAAGAAGCTTTTCATTTGCGCCTGGCTGTGGAGAATGAAAAACGGGCAGCTGCTGCAAAGCCGGCAGGCAATCTTGCGCGGCTGGACTTTGACGTCCTTTAAGAAACAGGAAAAGCATTGCGGCGCCGTTTCCATATGGATCCCGACCGATATTCCGCGGTAATGTCCGGTGGGAAAAGACGGCGTCTGAGGCGCCTGGCGGCGGAAGAAAACGGACAGATCGCCGGGAAACAGATAATGGCAGTCATTTTCCAGGCAGTATTCCATCCGCCCTTCGCGGCAGTAATGGATTTCCAGGAAGGTTCCATCTTTGGGATTTCCCATGGGACACTGCTTCATGCTGATGTTTCGGTAGGCCAGCTCGACGCCGGGAAAGACCTGATACACCTGAATATGTGCGTGGCCGGTACCGTCCTGGAGACGGATATATTTTTCAGTATCGGATACCCTGGATGTTGTCATCTTCATAGCAGGTCTGTTCCTTTCTATAAATATAAAAAAGTTAGGAAAAACTAACTAAAAGTTATTATATGAGATGCCGCTGCAAAAATCAAGAGGATTGCGGCCGGATGGCCTTTCATGCAAAAAGAAAAAACGCTTTCCTGGTACACCCAGCAGGAAAGCGTTTTGGATATCGTTTATTTATGTGTTAAGAGATCCAGTCTTATGATTAAGCCATTGCGTTCACAGCTTTGGACAAACGGGATACTTTTCTGGAAGCCGTATTCTTGTGATATACGCCCTTGGAAGTAGCTTTGTCGATTTCGCTGATGGCGGAAAGAAGCGCAGCCTGTGCAGCAGCCTTGTCACCGGCAGTAATCGCAGCTTCCACTTTCTTTACATAAGTTTTTACTCTCGAACGGATCGCTTTGTTTCTGGCAGCCTTCGTCTCTGCTACCAGGATTCTTTTCTTCGCAGATTTAATGTTAGCCAATCTGTACACCTCCACATGATATAATCGCTGTTTGTTTTGCATCAAAGTCTGGACACGGACAGTTCAATGTAAACATACTATTGTATTCTAACGAAATTTGCCTGGAATGTCAATACATATTTCCCTGTTTTTTGCGGAAAAATAGTTACGATTCACAGCCGATTCAAACCGCCGCACAGCGGCGTCATGCTCGCATGTAAGGCGCTGTGCGGCGGTTTGAATCAGGACTGCGAAGCAGTCACTCCACCCACATAAGCAGTCTTAGCTCCGTAAGGAGCGGGACTGGAGCATCTTTAGATGCGACGAGTGCGCATGTGGGTGGAGTAGCTGTGAATCGTAACGAAAAATACAGGCAGAAAGGGCAAAAAACATCCGCCAGCGAGAAAGGAAACGAGAATGGAAGAGACAGAAAGAAAGACCTTTGAGGTGAGGACCGACCTTGCCATGGAAGAGCGGGAGAGCTTTCCTGGAGACGGCGGCGAGATTTCAGGCGTGGAGCTAAGGGAATGGGAGAAAAAAGATTCCGGGATCCGCCTCACAGAGGTTGTTATTAAAAATGAACAGGGTGCACGGAGCATGCGAAAGCCGGTGGGCACGTATCTGACACTGGAGGCACCGCTCCTTTTTAAGCAGGATTCCCATGAGGAGACGTCAAAGGAGCTGGCAAGACAGATCAGGCTTTTGTTTTCCCGCCGCGGGTTCCGGCTTGACCAAAGAAAGCCGTCGGTGCTGGTGGTGGGGCTTGGGAACCCGGAGGCGACGCCGGATTCTTTGGGGCCGCGGGTATTGGAGCATCTTCCGATGACGCGCCATCTCTGCACCGAATACGGAGAGGGTTTTTCTGAGGAACAGGGCCTTCCCGTGCTTTCCGGGATTGTCCCCGGCGTCATGGCACAGACCGGCATGGAGACGGCGGAAATCCTGCGCGGCATCATCGAGGAGACAAGGCCGGACGCTGTCCTTGCCATCGACGCGCTGGCTGCCAGAACGGTACACAGGCTCGGCGTCACCATCCAGCTTTCCGACACGGGGATCCACCCCGGCTCCGGCGTCGGGAACCACAGAAGCGGGCTTACAAAGGAGAGCCTTGGCGTCCCCGTGTTTGCCCTCGGCGTCCCGACCGTGGTAGGCGCGGCGGCCATCGTCCATGATACGGTTGGTGCCATGACAGAGCTTCTTCGCAGGAACACGGCTACGGGCCAGTACGGCGATTTTGTGGAAAATCTGGAGCCGGAGGAGCAGTATGAGTTAATCCGGGAAATTCTGGAGCCCCAGTTCGGCCCCATGTATGTGACACCCCATGATATTGACGAAAAAGTGGAACGGTTAAGCCGGACGGTGGCGGAGGCGATCCATGAGGCGTTTTTCAGGTAAGAAATCCGGCTGTCCCACATAGAATAAAAGGAAAGAGATTCTCCGGGCGGTGGGGGCATGAGAAGAAGATGGTACTGGTTCATACGGAAGTCCGGCTATTACAAAAGGACGGCCATATGGGGACTTGCCGTTTTCTTTCTCCTGCTCTTTTTTTGGGCGGTTCGCGGGCCGGTTTCTGAGGCCGGGAGAAAAATCTATGATTCATACGGCGTCCGGCTTGCGGGACGGATCATGAAGCAGGCGTGCCCGGCGCTTTTTGGCGCGGAAGAGGACGGAGCGGCCAAATCCTGGCTGCTTCGGGAGAGCCCGCTGCTTGCGGCACTGTCGGAGAGCCAGGGGAACGCGTATGAGAGGCTTTTGGCTGAAAGCGGCCGGAACGGCGAAAACGGGGAGAAAACCGCTGGCGGAGACGGCGCTTTGGCGGGAGAGGAAAACGCGGCGGGGAGTGAGCAGGATGCGGCCGGGGCCGGAGCTTCGGAGGGGCAGGGAAACTCTTTCGCAGCCGGAACCGGCGCCCAGGGCAATCCGGCCGGCCAGGAGAGCGCAGCCGGAAATCAGCTGGGAGCCGGGAAAGAGGATGCCGGCACCCCTGAAAACGGCAGCCAGGACGCGGCCGGGACAGACATGACGGCAGCGGCAAACGCCGCCGCGCCTCCCGGGACAATCGGTGAGAAAATCTCGGAAAAGGCGGCGGAACCGGCATTTATTTTAGAAAAGCTGGCCGATTATGACTATCTCATGAAAAATTTTTACAGCGTCCATCCGACGACGACAGCCGGCCGCGACGTGATGAATGCGGAAAAATTCCTGAGCATGGACTTTTCCATTGACAAGGAGGCCGACGGGCCGCAGATTCTCATCTACCACACCCACTCCCAGGAGGAGTTTTCCGACTTTTCAGAGAACCCGGAGGCGACCATTGTCGGCGTCGGAACGTACCTGGCCGGGCTTTTGGAGGAAAAGGGCTATGAGGTCATCCATGACACAAGCGTTTACGATTTGCGGGACGGGAAGCTGGACCGGAGCCAGGCTTATACATATGCATTAGACGGAATTACCGGGATTCTCCAGAAATACCCGTCCATCGAGGTGGTGCTTGACGTCCACCGGGACGGCGTCGCCGAGGGGACGCATCTTGTGACGGAGGTGAACGGGAAGCCGACGGCCCAGATCATGTTTTTCAACGGCATGTCCCAGACGCCTGACGGGCCCATCGAATACCTGCCGAACCCCAACCGGGACGCGAACCTAGGCTTCAGCTTCCAGCTCCAGCTAAAGGCGGCGGAACAGTTCCCGGGCTTTACCAGGCGCATCTACTTGAAAGGCCTGCGCTACAACGAACATGTGCGGGCGCGGGCGGTGCTCATCGAGGTAGGCGCCCAGACGAATACATATGCGGAGGCGAAAAATGCCATGGAGCCTCTCGCGGAAATCCTGGACGCAGTGCTTGGCGGCGGCTGAGAAAGCAGGGGGAAGCAGATGTGTCTGAAAGGCGCAGGAAGGCCCCGGAAAGTCCTTGCATGGACTCTGAAAAAATGGTATATTGAAAACGATATTGATATAGGAAGACAAGAGAAAAGAGGTAAAAGAATGGCAGCAGCCGACCAGAGCAAAATCAGGAATTTCTGCATCATTGCCCATATCGACCATGGGAAGTCGACCCTTGCAGACCGGATCATCGAGCAGACGGGGCTTTTGACGAGCCGCGAGATGCAGGCCCAGGTGCTTGACAACATGGATCTGGAGCGGGAGCGGGGGATCACGATCAAATCCCAGGCCGTGCGTACCGTTTATAAAGCCAAAGACGGAGAAGAATATATTTTCAACTTGATTGACACGCCAGGCCATGTGGACTTTAACTACGAGGTTTCCAGAAGCCTTGCGGCCTGCGACGGCGCGATCCTTGTGGTGGACGCGGCCCAGGGCATCGAGGCCCAGACGTTAGCGAACGTCTATCTGGCGCTGGATCATGACCTGGATGTGTTCCCGGTTATCAATAAAATCGACCTTCCGAGCGCAGAACCCGACCGGGTGGCGGCGGAAATTGAGGATGTGATCGGCATCGAGGCCGAGGACGCCCCGCGGATTTCCGCGAAAATGGGCATCGGCATCGACGAGGTTTTGGAGGCCATCGTCCATAAAATCCCGGCGCCGAAGGGCGATCCGGAGGCGCCCCTTAAAGCGCTTATTTTCGACTCCCTTTACGACTCCTACCGCGGCGTCATCGTGTTCTGCCGCGTCATGGAGGGCACCGTAAAGAAGGGGACTCCTGTCCGTATGATGGCGACGGGGGCGTCCTACGACGTGGTGGAGGTCGGGTATTTCGGCGCCGGCCAGTTCATCCCCTGCGATGAATTAAGCGCCGGCATGGTTGGCTACATCACGGCCAGCATTAAAAACGTCCGCGACACCCGCGTCGGCGATACGATCACAAACAGGGAGAACCCGTGTGCCGAACCGCTTCCCGGCTACAAAAAGGTGACGCCGATGGTGTACTGCGGCCTCTACCCGGCCGACGGCGCCAAGTATCCGGAACTGCGCGACGCCCTGGAAAAGCTGCGCTTAAACGACGCGTCCCTGTTCTTTGAACCGGAGACGTCGGTGGCGCTTGGCTTTGGCTTCCGCTGCGGTTTCCTGGGCCTTCTCCATCTGGAAATCATCCAGGAGCGGCTGGAGCGGGAATATAATCTGGATCTTGTGACGACGGCGCCCAGCGTTGTGTACCGCGTCCACAAGACCAACGGCGAGGTCTTTGACCTGACGAACCCGACGAACCTGCCGGATCCGTCGGAAATCGACTATATGGAAGAGCCCATCGTCACGGCGGAAATCATGGTGACGACAGAGTTTGTGGGCGCCATCATGAAGCTGTGCCAGGAGCGGCGCGGCGTGTATCTGGGCATGGAGTACATGGAGGCCACGCGGGCGCTCTTAAAATATGAGCTTCCGCTCAACGAGATTATCTACGATTTCTTTGATGCGTTAAAATCCAGGTCCCGCGGCTACGCATCCTTTGATTATGAGTTAAAGGGCTATGAAAAGTCGGATCTGGTGAAGCTTGACATCCTCATCAATAAAGAGGAAGTGGACGCCTTATCGTTCATCGTGTTCGGCGGCTCGGCTTACGAGCGGGGAAGGAAGATGTGCGAGAAATTAAAGGACGAGATCCCGAGGCACCTGTTTGAGATTCCGATCCAGGCGGCCGTCGGCGGCAAGGTCATCGCCAGGGAGACCGTAAAGGCCATGCGAAAGGACGTCCTCGCCAAGTGCTACGGCGGCGACATTACGAGAAAGAAAAAGCTTCTGGAAAAGCAGAAGGAAGGAAAGAAGCGGATGCGCCAGGTGGGAAGCGTGGAGATTCCGCAGAAGGCCTTCATGAGCGTCCTGAAGCTGGACGACGAATAGACACAGGAGAAAAAAATGAAGCTTACGACCCTCTGTTATCTGGAACAGGATGACAAATACCTGATGCTCCATCGGATCCGCAAAAAGCATGACGTCAACAAGGACAAATGGATCGGCATCGGCGGAAAGTTTGAAAAAGGCGAGAGCCCGGAGGACTGCTTAATCCGCGAGGCCATGGAGGAGACAGGCTACCGGCTCACCTCTTACCGTCTCCGCGGCGTCGTGACGTTCCTCTATAACGATGAGGAGGCAGAGTACATGTTCCTCTATACGGCCGACGGCTTTGAGGGGGAGCCGGTGCTCTGCGACGAGGGGACGTTAGAATGGGTCAGGAAGGATGAGATCGACGCGTTAAACCTCTGGGAGGGCGACAGGATCTTTTTTGAGCTTTTAAAGGAGGAACACCCGTTTTTCTCCTTAAAGCTCCACTACCGCGGCGACAGTCTGGAGGAAGCTGTCCTCGACGGGACGCCCATGGAGCTTTTAGACGTGCTGGATGCAGACGGGAACCCGACGGGACTTGTGAGGGAGCGTGGGCTCGTCCACAAGCGCGGTGATTTCCACAGGACAAGCCATATCTGGATCGCCAGACGGCGGCAGGACGGCGGCTTTGACCTTCTCCTCCAGAAGCGGAGCAGAGAAAAGGAGTCGTTTCCCGGCTGCTACGACACGTCGAGTGCCGGCCATGTGCCGGCGGGAAGCGGCTTTCTGGAATCGGCCGTGCGGGAGCTTTCTGAGGAGCTTGGCATCGCGTGCCGGGAGGACGAGCTTTCCTTCCTTGGATTTTATGAGGAACAGTATTCGGGGACGTTTTTTGGAAAGCCGTTCCGAAATCATGAGCTGGGCGCCGTCTATGTGTACACGGAGCCGGTGGATGAACATGGGCTCTCCCTTCAGGAATCAGAGGTGGAAGCCGTCTGCTGGATGGACATGGAGACGGTGCTTTCGGAGACAGAAAAGGAAAATCCCGGCTTCTGCCTGGAAATGGGCGAGCTCCTCATGGTAAAGAAGTATCTGGAAGGTTTGAGATGAAAAAAAACATGGAGCTTTATATCCACGTCCCGTTCTGCGTAAAGAAATGCGCCTACTGCGACTTTTTATCGTTTCCCGCAGATGAGGGGACGAAGAGGCGGTATGTGGAAAAGCTGATGGAAGAGATGAGGACAATGGGTGCCGTCTGCCGGGACAATACGGTTTCAACCGTGTTTGTGGGCGGCGGCACCCCTTCTATATTAAAAGGGGAATGGATGGAAGAGCTGTTTTCCGTCCTGCGGGAAAATTTTTCCCTGGAGCCGGATGCGGAAATCTCCATGGAGGCCAACCCCGGCACCGTGACGAAGGAAAAGCTTTTCTCCTACCGCCGGGCCGGCATCAACCGTCTAAGCTTCGGCCTCCAGTCGGCAAAGGAAAGGGAGCTTTCTGCCCTGGGGCGGATCCACAGCTTTGAAGATTTCCTGGAAAGCTTCCGGGCGGCCAGGGAATGCGGCTTTGAAAACATCAACGTGGATCTCATGTCGGCGCTTCCCGGCCAGACGGCGGACTCCTGGATGGAGACGCTAAAGCGGACGGCAGAGCTTTCGCCGGAGCACATTTCGGCGTACAGCCTGATCGTCGAGGAAGGGACGCCTTTTTATGAGGCCTATGGAAGCGAGGCGGGAAGAAAGCTTCTTCCGGACGAGGAGACCGAGCGGGAGATGTACCACCGGACAAAGGCATTTTTAAGGGAATGCGGCTATGAACGGTACGAAATCTCCAACTATGCAAAGCCGGGCTTTGCCTGCCTCCACAACATCGGCTATTGGACAGGGGTACCATATTTGGGACTAGGCCTCGGGGCGGCATCCTACCTGAACGGGAAGCGGTTTTCAGGACATGGGGACATGGAAACCTATCTGGCATCGGCGGCCGGGACGTATGAAAACGAGGTGCAGCTCACAAAAAAGGATATGGAAGAAGAGTTCTTCTTTTTGGGGCTGCGGCTCACAAAAGGCGTGTCCCTGGCAGAATTTAAAGAGCGGTTCGGTGAGGACGCCGCCGCCGTGTACCCAGGCGTCATGGAGCGGTTTGTAAAGGAAGGTGCGGCCAACCTTTCGGACGGACGGTTTTTCTTAACAGACTATGGCATGGACGTGAGCAACTATGTGATGGCGGAATTTTTGCAGGAGTAGGGCGGTTATGGGACAAATGGAAGAAAAGAGGGCGCGCTTCCTAAGCCGCCGGAAGAAATGGCTGATTCTCTCCGTGTTATTGGCGGCTGCCGCACTGGTTTTAATTCTGGCTGCTTATGGGAGACGCCTGACACCGGTCTTTGCTTCAAAATACGGCGTTTTCGGTGTCGATGTCTCCCACCATCAGGGAAGCGTGGACTGGGAGCTGTTTAAAGAGCAGGGCGTTCAGTTCGCTTATATAAAGGCTACGGAGGGGAGCAGCCACACGGATACGGAGTTTTTCAAAAACCTGACTGGGGCGGACGCGGCCGGAATCGCGGCAGGCGTCTATCATTTCTTCAGCTTTGACAGCAGCCCTGAGACCCAGGCGGAACACTTTATCAGTACGGCAGGAGACCTTTCCGGACACCTGCCTCCGGCCGTGGACGTGGAGTATTACGGGGATAAGGAGGCGAATCCGCCGCCAAAGGAAGCGGTGACGGAAAGCCTCTCGGAGTTTTTGGCCCTTTTGGAGAAGGAATACGGGAAAAAGCCGGTGATCTATACGACTTACAAGGTGTATCATCGGTATTTAAAAGGGAAATTCGACGGATATCCTCTTTGGATACGGAATGTCTATTACCCGCCCGCCGACATCGGCAGGACATGGACGTTCTGGCAGTATTCTGACCGCGGAGAGCTTTCCGGCCATGCGGGGGCGGAAGCGTATGTGGATCTCAATGTCTTTGGCGGGACAAAGGCGGAGCTTGAAATGCTTTTGCTCCCGGCCGGAGAGGATGGAAAAGGAGAAACGTCATGATCTGGAAACTGGAAAACCCGGAGGCGGCAGCGCCGTTTTTCGCGGGGAGAAAGGATACCCTGATTCATTCGGCCCTTGCAGGCATCATGGGGGACGTGTACGGGAACGGGACGGCGGCCATGGTGAATCTGGGGGATTTCTGCCTGTTCGGCGGAGAGCCGGATAAGGAGCTTGCCTCGTTCCGTGTGCCGGGACATGAAAAGGACTATATGATTCTCGTGCCGGGAGACGAAGGCTGGGGGCGTTTTATTGAGGAAGCTTACGGGGAGCGGGCGAAAAAGATTACCCGCTATCAGATGGAATTTTCAGGGCCGGAGGCATTTTCTTCTGTCACGGCGCCGGTTCCGGAAGGGTTCGTTTTGGCTCCCATGGACGAAAAGCTTTATGAGGCATGCCTTAAGGATAAGTGGAGCGAAGACCTCCCAGGACAGTTTGGTTCCTTTGCGGCCTATGAGAAGATGGGGCTTGGCGTCCTGGCGCTTTTGGACGGAAAGCCGGTGGCCGGCGCATCGTCTTATTCGGCGTTTCCGGGCGGCATCGAAATAGAGATTGATACAAAGCAGGAGTTCCGGCGAAGGGGGCTTGCACGTGCCTGCGGCGCGGCGCTTATAAAGGCCTGCCTGGAGAGGGGGCTTTGGCCCTCCTGGGACGCCCACACAGAGATTTCCAAAGATCTGGCAGAGTCCCTGGGCTACCGTCTGGTCTGCGGCTATACGGCATACGAAGTTAACGGATACTAACGGGGGAGGGAAACATGGGAGAATACCGGCTTATTTTTACCGACAAGATTCTTGACAACGTCCACGGCTTCATCGAGTTCACCCAGGTGGAAAAGGAGCTCATCGAGCTCCCTGTTTTTAAACGGCTCCAGGGCATCAAGCAGCTCGGCCTCACCAACTGGATTTTTCCCGGCGCCGAGCACACGCGGTTCATCCATTCCCTTGGTGTCATGCATGTGGCGGATCAGATGGCGGTGCAGCTTGGCTATGACGGGGAAAAGCGCCAGCTTGTGCGCCTGTCCGGCCTTCTCCATGACATCGGCCATTATCCCCTGTCCCATGTGGGAGAGCGGGCCTACAAGGCGAAGGAGGACGGGACAGGGGACGTTTTGGAGCGCCAGCGGGCCCATGTGCGGCAAACCATAGAGTCTCTCGACGAGGAGCCGTTCCTCTACATGCAGCAGGCGGGAAATCCCTACCACCATGAGCAGGTGACAAAAAAGGTCATCGAGAGCGACCGGGATATCCGGCGGATTATCGAGGCCCGCTGCGGCGGGAGCCGTCTGATTACCATCGAAAATATCTGTGACATCATCACCGGGAACGTGGAGCGGAACCCGGAAATTTCAGGGCCGGCGCAGCTCATCCACTCGGAGCTGGACGCCGACCGCATCGACTACATCCTGCGGGATGCTACCTTTTCCGGTACCAGTTACGGAAACTTCGAGCTGGGACTGTTCCTTCGGAATTTGTCGTCCACCATGTACCGGGGGACGGAGATCATCGGCGTCCATCCGAAAGGCATCGCCATCGCCGACCAGTTTTTAATGAACCGGTACTATTCCTATACCCAGGTATTTTTTAACCGTCATGTCTCGATTCTGGAATTCATGTCCGAGGCGCTTTCTGAGGCGTTTTTAAAGGCGCCTGGTTCGGAGTTCCCGGACAGGGAAGCGCTCTGGCAGGCGGTGGAACATCACTGTGACGGTACGGATTTCCTCTATTTTACCGACCGCGCCTTCTGGGACAGCCTTCATCACATGGAATTTCCGGCCGGCTCCTTTAAGGCCGTGTTCCAGAGGCTGCTTCTGCGGTATCAGGAGATGGAGCTTACAAAGAACCGGGAGCTTTCGGTGAACTTTACGGGCCGTTCGGAGTTGATGGCGTATCTTTCGTCCCACCCGATTTATCGGAACCTGGACGGTGGGGAAAAAGACAGGATTCCGACGGTATTTGTGGAGCGGTTTACGAACCAGGTGCCTCTTTCCGTGTTCCGGGAGCGGCTTTCGCGGGCGTCGGCCGGCCGGGATTTTTCGGAGGAAGAAGAAAAGAGGCTCCATGTGCGGCGGCTCCAGGAGGGGATCACAATCCTTCACGAGGGCAGAGAGCCGGAGCTTCTCTGCGACAGCCCGGCGTCTTTGATGTCGCAGCTTTACAGGCTACGGGTGCTTATTATGAGAGAATACCAGTATCCCGGCGCATGATCCGGGGGGAAAGGAGACAGGAATGAAAATTGCAGTGATCGGATACAGCGGTGCGGGGAAATCCACGTTTTCGGCACAGATGGGTGACAAGTACGGCTGTCCCGTCCTCTATCTGGATACGGTCAATTTCCTTCCGGGATGGGAGGAGAGGGACGGAGATGAGGGGAGAAAGCTTGTAAGAGAGTTTATGAAGACGAATTCCTCCTGGGTCATCGACGGGAATTATGAGCGGTTTTATCAGAAACGGCGGCTCGCCGAGGCCGACCGGATTTACTTTTTTGATTTTCCGCGGTATGTCTGCTTTTATCAGGCCTTTCGCAGGTTCCTCACCTTCCGCAACAAATGCCGTGACAGCATGGCCGAGGGCTGCGAGGAAAAGCTCGATCTGGAATTTATGAAATGGATTTTATGGGACGGGCGGACAAGGAAGCGCAGGCGCCATTACGAAGCCATCTGCAAAAAATATAAGCAGAAGACCGTGCGGCTTAAGAACCGCAGGCAGGTGGAACAGGCGCTCCGGGAGGCATAAAAAGACAGTATAAATAAGGGACGAACCGTTTGAAGCCGGCCGTCCCTTATTTCGTTTTCTTTAGGGAAACGCTGATTAAAGCGTTTCACGTGCCGGATTTGCGCTGCGAAGCAGCAATTTCCCTTTGCAAATCCGTGCGCATCCACCGGAGGTTCTAAGGAAACGGTGATTTAATCAACGTTTCCTTAGTTTCTTATCTCCGTAATCTCCATCACCGTTTTCGGCGTATCGCCTTCCGTATAAGTAAAGGTGATCCGGTCGCCGGAGGCGAGGAACGGAAGCTTTTCATTGACGGTGACGGCGGCCGCATAGACCGTATCGCTTCCCGTCAGCGTGAAATAGTAGCAGGTGTTCCCGGATACGACTGCGTCAGCGATAGCGTCGATGATGCCTGTCATTTCCTGGATATCCTCCGGAGCTGTGGTTTCCACATCCTCTAAATTCAGAGCCGTCCGGTAGTTGCGTCTGGCCTCGTCGATGGTCTGGCCGGTGCCGACGATCTGGTACTGTTCCACGTCCACGAAGGCGTACATTTTCACGAGCCCCGCGTCATCCTTTAAAGAGATGAAATAGGTGGGGCGGTCGGAAATGTTTAAAAGTAACGGGAAGGTGGCTGTGTACTTTAAGTGCTGCACCTGACCCTGGGCCGAAGCCATGGCCGACATCTCCGTTGCGCCGGGCACCGTGTAGAACTTCGTCTCCTTTGTCCTTAAGTTGACGAGGACGAAACCAATGTTGGACTGATCCCCGGTGACGGAGGACATGCCGGTATAGAGGTAAACGTCGTCGTTGCTGGCAAGATAATTGTAGCCGTAGGTGGTGCGGCGGACGTTCTTCTGGCCGAAGATGGAGTTCAAATATCCGTTCTGGTAGAGGCCGTTGTCGTCAAGCTGAGAAATAATCAGGTCGGAATCGTAAAGCTGGTCGATCCACTCGGGCACGTCTTCCTTTTTATAATAGGTAGATTCTCCCGTGACCGCGTTCACCAGGACGGCGCCTTCAATGTCTTTTCCGCTCCACCAGCCGATCCGGTAGGCGATGGTCGGGGCCACCCAGTAGGGCGTGCCGTCATCGTCGATCTCGAAGGTGACTTCCTCAAAGATCTTCGTGGGATAGCGGAAGCGGATATGGCGGTAAATATTGCGGAAGAAATATTCGCTGGGGGAATACTTCATGCCGCTCTCCAGCCATACCAGGTCGGTCTGCTGCGTCACCATGTTGACGGTGATGTAGGCCGGAAGGCCTTCCGTGCGGTTAAAAAACCACTTGATCGGGTCAGCATAGGCCAGGGGCGTGACGCGGTAGGGACTTCCCTTGTAGTTGATCTGGGTGTAGTCATTCTCAATTTCAAACTGGGACACCAGCTCGGACATCTCGCCAAGCTTCCGGCTTCCTAAGCGGCTTGCTGTGTCCTTATCCACAACGGGGATCTGGGACATGTCAAGCTCCGCCACATCCGTGGTAAAATCGCCGTCGGAGATTTTGATCAGGTCACGGTACCTGGTGGCGTTAAAGAACGGGATTCCGATGATGTTTGCAATCATCATGAACACGATGATGATGCCGATGGCGCCGAAACCGTATTTGAGCGGCTTTGCCATCGGAAGCTTTGTCCTCGGGCTCCCGGTATCCTCGGTGTGGAACAGGATGCGCCCGGTTAAGGGGTCACGCTCCATACGGATCCCGCGGTTCCCGAAGCCGGACAGAAACTCCTTGACGCAGGAGATAAAGTTCACGGTCAGGAAAATCAGGATACAGAGGATCAGAAAAACGAAGAAATCCTGGCTCTTCGGGTTCAGGGCCGGAAGCATCGCATAAAACAGCAGGAAAATGATCGCTGCCGTCACGAGGAGCCGCCCGGCTATGGACAGAAGGTTTCCTTTTTTATTCATATTTTGCAGTATGGCACTCCTTTCCGCGGACAATTACCGCGATGGGGCTATTGTATCAGAAATCATGGGCAATTTCAATGGAAGCTTTTCGGAAGGGGAGAGGACATAAAAAAGTGTGCGCTGCGGCGCACACTCGCGCCGGAGCGCGGCTGCGCCGGCAGCCATATTCTTCTGCGCGAAGTGCGCATCCTCGCGGAGCGTTTTTGTTTCATAGGGCACAGTTCCCTATGAAACAAAAAAAGGCCGCCCGGGAAAGGGCGGCCGGATAGCTTAACCTGTGATTAAAAAGACTTCGGAGCGGCGGACACCGTGCTGTCTCGTTTCGCCGTGGGTGTTATAGTAGATGTCGATGTGGTTCCCCTTGACGCCGCCGCCGATGTCCTCGGCCACGTATTCCACTCCGTCGATCATCAGACGGCTCCCAATGGGGATCACGCGGGGATCCACAGCAACCGTGTGGCCTGCCGTCGCCAGGGCGCCGGAGCTGGTGCGCCGTCCCCAGCCTTCGGAACAGCTTCTGCACGGGCAGTAAGCCGTGGTCTTAAAGGTTCCCAGGGATACGAGGGAGCCGCTGTTTCCGACCGTGTGCTGGAGCGTCTGGGGAAGCGTCTGCCCGTCGGAGGAAAGGCTGATGGTATAGACGGCGTCCGGAAGGTCTTCCCAGACGATCTCCACATGGAAACCGTAGTTTCCTGTTCCTTTTCCGGCTGCTAAAAGATCTTCGCGGTACTCGTTGGCCGTCGTGATTGCCTGGACGGCAACCTCTCCGGTGGCCCGGTTTGTCACGGTCACAGTCACGGCCTTTTCTGCTTCAGGATCTTTGGAATCCCAGAGCCAGCCGGCGACAGCGTTTCCGACGACGCTGTCCAGATGTCCGCTGATCCCTGCGGTATTTGCGAAAACACAGGCAGCATTCATCCCCATGAAAATCATCATCAGTATGGTACATGCCAAAAGTTTCATTTTTTTCATAGCTTAAAAATTCCTTTCTGTTGTCTGTTACATCTTTTAAATAAATATTTCAAAATCGTAACAAAAATGTAACAAATTAGCAACAGATAGTTATTTTACACCTTTTTTTTATTTTGTCAAGGGGAAACGGAAAAAAAGTACAAGGCCTGAACATGGCCAAAACCCTGGAAAAACCTGTTTTCCTGCATCATTTGAGGTGGACAGGAGGCCTTTTGGGAGAGTAAAATGGAGCCATCAGACTGAGAAAAGCAGGGAGGAAAAGCAGTATGGGAAACTTGAGGGATGCAGCGCCTTTTATCAATGTCCGGTTCTATAAGGTTCTGACGGAAAAGTACGGAGAACAGGGGAAAAACGCCTTTTTCCTGGGCTTTCATCTCTATGCCTTCCGAAAGGGCATCCGGTGTGCCCAGAGGGCGGTGAGCCGGAACCTGCCGTTAAATTACGACAGCTACCAGCTTTGCAGGGAAGCCGTGGCCAGGTGCCCGGAAATGGAAGGGGTGCCGGCAAAGCCTGGCGCGTCGGAAAAATGTTATCTGGACGGGGAAGCCGTCAGCCGCAACTATTCCTGTGCCACGCCGGAGGCCTTTCATGCTTACGGTGCGCCGGCGGAGTTAGAGGAAATGTTCTGCCGAAACGTGGACAGGATGATGATGTACAGCTATAACCCGGAAATCGGCCTGGGCTACGAGGTGACGGAGACGTTCCTCACGGCGCCTTACTGCGAGCACCACTGCAAGGCCAGGGAAATCACGCCGGACATGGTTCTTACGAAGCGGACAGAACCGGCGCCGTCCCTTTTCTACCTGACCTGGAGCAGCTATTCCTCCATGGCAGAAACCGTTTCCGCTGTTTTCGGGGATGAAGGCACGGCCATTGCAGAGCAGGTGGCACAGGATACGATTCAGGAATTCGGAAGCGAAATGTGGGAAGAAATCTGCCGTTACCGCGGGATGAATCTCGACATGTTTTATGAAGGCCAGGCAGAATAGGACAGGAAATGCCGTCTTTCTTCTATATTAAAATACAGACAAAAAGCCCTCCCGGACGGCAGTTTTTCGCCGCCCGGAAGGGCTGTCTTTCTTTAAGGAAAAACTTTTTTATTCTTCTTTTAACGCTTCGTAGACGTCCACTTCTTTCAGGCCGAAGTCCAGGGCTTCCTGGTGGCTGTCAAAATAGATGTCGAGACGGTCGGAATGGACGCCGCTTCCCATGTCCTCCACGGTGTAGGTGATGCCGTCAATCATGATCTCCGTGCCGAGGGGGAAAACCGAGAGGTCGGCAGCGATGGTGTGGCGGGCCTTCGGAACCGTGCCGGAGTAGGTGCGGTTATGGCCGCCGGAACAGCGGGGGCAGTTGCAGTAGCCGGACGCCGTGAAGGTGCCGAGGAATTCGCCCTGTCTGCGGACTGGCTGTGAATCGTCTTCTTCGGCTTCCGGGCTGGAAGCGCCGCCCTCGGATTTTGTATAGGTCAGGGTGCCTTCTAAGGGGAACCGGCTCCCGTCGACGACAGCTTCTGCCGTTATGGTGTAGGAATCGCCGGCGAGGCTCTCCCAGTCAACGGAAACGGAAAAGCCGCAGTCAGAAGAACCGGCCGTCTCCGTAAGTTCCGGGCGGGATTCGCTGGCTTCTGCTTCCAGGATGACAGAATCGCCGGGGCCGCCGTCTCCGGAAAGGAGAAGCTCGACAGTGATGCGGGAACCCGGGTTTTCCGGATCGTAAGCCCATCCGGAAATGGCTGTATGGCCCGCCGCCTCCAGGGAACCTGCGGGGCTGGCTGAAAAGGCAGGAAATGTAAGGGACGCAGACAGGAACAATGCGGTTCCGGCAGTCTGTATCAAACGTCGTAAGCGTATGTTCATTTGTGTACCTCTCTTTTTTACGAAAGTAATAAAACTGTTGCAATTTAACTTCATTATATTTACAAAAATGTTAAATGTCAAGAAAAGTTGCATGCGGACGGATTTCTGCCCCAAATCAGCCGAAAAACGGCCGCAGGCAGCGGAGAAAGTTTTAAAATAAAAGAAAAAATATCTTGACAAATGCAGGCATTAGTAATATAGTAACAACTGTAAATGTTAGCACTCCATGATTGAGAGTGCTAATAAAAAGAAAACAGAGAGGGTGAGAGGATTTGGAACTGGACGAGAGAAAAGAAAAAATATTGAAGGCCATCATCCAGACCTACCTGGAAACCGGGGAACCGGTGGGCTCCAGGACGATTTCCAAATATTCTGACCTGAACTTAAGCTCCGCGACGATCCGCAACGAGATGTCGGATCTGGAGGAGCTTGGATACATTATCCAGCCGCATACGTCGGCAGGCCGGATCCCTTCCGACAAGGGCTACCGCTTCTACGTGGATCAGATTATAAAGGAAAAAGACAGCCAGGTAAACGAGATGCAGGAACTGATGATTAAGCGTGTGGATCGGGTGGAACTGCTTTTAAAGCAGCTTGCACAGCTTCTTGCCGTGAACACCAATTATGCCGCTTTGATCAGCGGCCCGCAGCTCCATCAGACAAAGCTAAAGTTCATCCAGCTTTCCCGTGTGGAGTCTCACAAGCTTCTGATTGTCGTAGTCGTCGAGGGGAACATCATCAAGAATTCCTTTGCCGACATCGGCGAGGAATTAAGCGACGAAGAGCTTTTGAATCTGAATATCCTGTTAAACAACTGTTTAAACGGGCTGACGATTGAGGAAATCAACCTCGGCGTGATTTCAAGGCTCAAGGAACAGGCAGGCGCCCACCGTCATGTGGTGGAGCTGGTGCTTAACGAGGTGGCCGACGCCATCGAGGCCCAGGAGGAAGACCTTCAGATTTACACGGGAGGCACGACGAATATTTTCAAATATCCGGAGCTTTCCGACGGGCAGAAGGCCAGCCAGCTCATCAGCACCCTGGAACAGAAGGAGCTGTTAAAGGGACTGTTCGATGAGAGCAGTGAGCCGTCGGCTTCCGACTCAGAGATCCAGGTGTACATCGGCGACGAGACGCCGGTTCAGACCATGAAGGATTGCAGCGTTGTCACCGCCAATTATGCACTTGGCGACGGGCTGCGTGGCACCATCGGAATCATCGGGCCGAAACGGATGGATTATGAAAAGGTCGTCACGACGCTGCGGACGCTTGTGGCGCAGCTCAATGAGACTTTTAAAAAGTGAAAGGTGTAGAGCAGAGTGGAAGATAAAGAGTTAAAGAAAGAAGACCTCAAAGAGGAGGAAATGCCCGCAGACGCAAACGAAACGGCCGAAGGCCAGGGCACGGAGGAACAGGAAGAGGCTCCCGCTGAGAGCGGGGAAGACGAAGCCGGCAGTTCCCAGGAAAAGAAGGGCTTCTTTGGAAAGAAAAAAAAGGACGCGAAGGACACACAGATCGAGGATCTGACGGATCGTCTGAAGCGGACCATGGCTGAGTTTGACAATTTCAGAAAGCGCACCGACAAGGAAAAAGCTTCCATGTATGAGGTCGGCGCGAGGGATGTGATCGAAAAGATTCTCCCGGTTGTGGACAATTTCGAGCGCGGCCTTGGAACCATCCCGGAGGAAGCGAAGGAAACACCGTTTGCCGAGGGAATGGAAAAGATTTACAAGCAGCTTATGAAGACGCTGGATGACATGGATGTAAAGGCCATTGAGGCTGTGGGAAAGGAATTTGACCCCAATATCCACAACGCCGTCATGCATGTGGACGACGAGGCCCTCGGTGAAAACATGGTGGCGGAGGAGTTCCAGAAGGGATATACCTACCGCGGCACAGTGATCCGTCACAGCATGGTAAAGGTTGCCAATTAAAGACAGAAAGCAGTCATGCCCGGAAGCGGGCACAGAATGGTATAGATTCAGGAAATTGATCAGGAGGAAAAAACTATGAGCAAGATCATTGGTATTGACTTAGGTACTACAAATAGCTGTGTTGCCGTCATGGAAGGCGGAAAGCCAACCGTTATCGCAAACACAGAAGGCGTCAGGACGACGCCGTCCATCGTTGCGTTCACAAAGACCGGCGAGCGTCTTGTGGGCGAGCCGGCAAAGCGCCAGGCTGTCACAAACGCGGACCGCACCATCTCTTCCATCAAGAGACACATGGGTACGGACTACAAGGTTGACATCGACGGGAAGAAATATACGCCCCAGGAGATCTCCGCAATGATCCTTCAGAAATTAAAGGCAGACGCAGAGAGCTACCTTGGCGAGAAGGTATCCGAAGCCGTCATCACGGTTCCGGCTTACTTTAACGACGCACAGCGCCAGGCGACGAAGGATGCCGGAAAGATTGCCGGACTGGAAGTAAAGCGTATCATCAACGAGCCGACGGCGGCTGCGCTGGCTTACGGCCTTGACAATGAGAAAGAGCAGAAGATCATGGTTTACGACCTCGGCGGCGGTACCTTCGATGTTTCCATCATCGAGATCGGCGACGGCGTCATCGAGGTTCTGGCTACCAACGGCGATACCCACCTTGGCGGCGATGACTTCGATAACCGGATCACCCAGTGGATGATCGACGAATTCAAGAAGGCCGAGGGTGTTGACTTGTCCGGCGACAAGATGGCGCTCCAGAGATTAAAGGAAGCTGCCGAGAAGGCAAAGAAGGAGCTTTCCACGACGACGACGACCAACATCAACCTTCCGTTCATCACGGCAACGGCTGAGGGCCCGAAGCATCTGGATATGAACCTTACGAGAGCAAAATTCGACGAGCTCACAAGCGACCTCATCGAGCGCACGGCAGTTCCGGTACAGAACGCATTAAGAGATGCAGGCCTTACGGCAGCAGATCTTTCCAAGGTTCTCCTGGTAGGCGGTTCCACGCGTATGATCTCCGCGCAGGAGAAGGTAAAACAGCTTACCGGCAAGGAGCCGAGCAAGTCCTTAAACCCGGATGAGTGTGTTGCCATCGGTGCAGCCATCCAGGGCGGCAAGCTGGCAGGCGATGCAGGCGCAGGCGATATCCTGCTTCTGGATGTAACGCCGCTTTCCCTGTCCATCGAGACCCAGGGAGGCATTGCCACAAGGCTGATCGAGAGAAACACCACGATCCCGACGAAGAAGAGCCAGATCTTCTCCACGGCAGCCGACAACCAGACGGCCGTTGATATCCACGTGGTACAGGGCGAGAGACAGTTTGCAAGGGACAACAAGACCCTCGGACAGTTCCGTCTTGACGGGATCCCGCCGGCAAGAAGAGGCGTTCCGCAGATCGAGGTTACGTTTGATATCGACGCCAACGGCATCGTAAACGTATCCGCAAAGGATCTGGGAACAGGAAAAGAACAGCACATTACCATCACCTCCGGCTCCAACATGTCCGACTCCGATATCGAGAAGGCCGTCAAGGAAGCCGCAGAGTATGAGGCACAGGATAAGAAGCGCAAGGAAGCCATTGATGCGAGAAACGATGCAGACTCCATGGTATTCCAGACCGAGAAGGCCCTTGAGGAAGTCGGCGACAAGTTAGACGCCAACGACAAGGCAGCCGTCGAGGCAGACTTAAATGCCCTGAAGGAAGCCATCAACCGTGCGCCGATTGACCAGATGACCGACGCCCAGGTGGAGGACATCAAGGCAGGAAAAGAGAAGCTCATGCAGAGTGCACAGCAGCTCTTTGCCAAGGTCTATGAGCAGGCACAGGCAGCCGGCCAGGCAGGCCCGGATATGTCCGGTCAGGCAGGCGGGACTCAGCAGAACTACGGCGACGACGTGGTTGACGGGGACTACAAGGAAGTATAATAAGCCGGAAGAAACATTCAGCGGGGATTAGACGGCGTCTGCCGTCTAACCCCTTTCCCACTATATAGAGTTTGAAAGGTAAGACAGATCATGGCAGAGAGCAAAAGAGACTATTATGAGGTCCTCGGCGTACCGAAGGACGCGGATGACGCTGCGTTAAAGAAGGCGTACCGTGTCCTGGCAAAGAAGTACCACCCTGACGCAAATCCGGGAGATAAGGAGGCGGAGGCCAAATTTAAGGAGGCGTCCGAGGCTTACAGCGTGTTAAGCGATCCGGAAAAGAGGCGCCAGTATGACCAGTTCGGCCATGCGGCCTTTGACGGCGGCGCAGGCGGCGGTTTCGGCGGCTTCGACTTTACCGGTGCGGACATGGGCGATATTTTCGGCGACATCTTCGGCGATTTCTTCGGCGGACGCACGAGCCGGGGAAGGAGCGGCGGGCCCATGCGCGGCGCCAATTTGAGAACCGGGATCCGTATTACCTTTGAGGAAGCAGTTTTTGGCTGCCAGAAGGAGATTGAGCTAAACTTAAAGGATGAATGTCCGAAATGCCACGGCACAGGCGCAAAGCCGGGAACATCGCCGGTTACATGCCCCAAGTGCAACGGAAAGGGAAAAATCGTCTATACGCAGCAGTCCTTCTTCGGACAGGTGCAGAATGTCCAGACATGTCCGGACTGCGGCGGCACGGGAAAAGTCGTCCGTGAGAAGTGCCCGGACTGCTACGGAACGGGATATATCACGAACCGCAAGAAAATCCAGGTTACGGTGCCGGCCGGCATTGACAACGGCCAGAGCATCCGCATCGCCGGAAAGGGCGAGCCGGGCACCGGCGGCGGTGAGAGGGGCGACCTTCTCGTGGAGATCACGGTGTCCCAGCACCCGATCTTCAAGCGCCAGGAGACCAGCATCTTTTCCACGGTGCCGATTTCCTTTGCAAAGGCAGCGCTGGGCGGGACAATCCGCATCAAGACCGTGGACGGCGAGGTGGAATACGACGTGAAGCCGGGCACCCAGACCGACACGAGGGTGCGCTTAAAAGGAAAAGGCGTGCCGTCTCTCAGAAACAAGAACATCCGCGGCGACCACTATGTGACGTTAGTTGTTACGGTGCCGGAGAAGTTAAACGAGGAGCAGAAGGAAGCCCTGCGCCGGTTTGACGATGCCATGAACGGGATTGCGCCCGAAGGGCCGAAGAAAAAACGCGGGCTCTTTAAGGGACTGGAAAAATAGAAGATCAGAATCTCTGCCCCCTGCGGGCGCCTTGGGAAATGGGCGCTTGCAGGGGGCTTTTTTGCGTCTTCAGGAAGTTCCTTTCCGAGAGGTTAGTAGGCGGCCAGCTCTTTCCGGAATTCTTCCAGGATCGCGGCGAGGACGCGCTCCGATTCCGGTGCCGGTTTCCGCCCTTTTTTCGTCACATAGCCGTATTCATAGGCGGAAAGTGCCGGATTTAAGGGGACGGCGGCCAGATGGTGCTGCTTTAGGGTTCTGGAATAGGTGTGGGAGGACAGCATGGCCAGGTTGTCGATGTTTGCCAGCATGTCGAGGTTCCCGGCCCGGCCGGTACCGTGGCAGATTCCCTTTACAGGCGGAAGCAGGGAAAAGATATCTTCGGCCCGGATCCCGATGGGGTCAAAATAATCTATGTTTACCATTAAGAGCGTTTCGGGAAAGCAGATACCGGGCGGCTGTTTTTCCGGCTGGAAAATCCGGCTTTCCTGGCTCACGATCACGTAGGCGGGGCTTTCCCCGACGGCATGGTATTCCAGGCCTCTCGACCGGCAGTAATCGTCAAGGGACTTGGACATATCCGTCCCCAGAAACAAAAAGGCCGCCTCGGAGGCCTCGGAAACCACATCGGAAAACAGCTCCCGGCAGTCGGTGCGCTCGGTGCAGCCAATGTCGAACTGGCCGCGGAAGGCTTTGGTCGCGGCAAGGATGATATTCACATAGAGGGAAGATGGGACGGAGGAAAAGCGGAGACGGCGCGTCTTCTCCAGCCGGATGGATTCCGCTGTTCGGGTGAGGCGGGAGAGAAGCGTTTCGGCTTCTTTTAAGAACCGTTCGCCCTCCGGCGTTGGGAGCATGCCTTTTTTCGTGCGGAGAAAGAGCGGAAAGCCAAGGCTTTTTTCCAGCTCGGAGACAGAGCGGCTTAAGTTGGGCTGGGCGATATAGAGGGAGGCGGCCGCCTTCGTGAGAGAGCCCTGGCGGTACACCTCCACGGCATCCCGCAGATGGCGGAAATCAAAGAGTTCCATGTTCTGCATGACCTCCTTTTCATTGGTACTGCTTTAAGTATATCATTTTTGATATGTTTATCAAGCAGGATCCATATTATTTTTTTCCGGCGGCCTGTGATAGAATGGAGGAAAGAAAAGCCGGGCCCGGCAAATTGTTAGGAGGTACATATGGGTTATATTGATGTTGCGAACAGTCCGCTCCTTTACGGGGCAGTGGCTGTTGGAATTCTGTATATTGTGGGGTTAGCGGCCGTGTTTTTAAAAAAGGCCTGGAGCAGGTGCCTGGCGCTTGGAATTTCACAAAAAAAGCTGTGGGAGATTGCCCGCTCGTCGGCGGTTTTTACGGTTGTCCCCTCGCTTTCCATCGTGATCGGCCTGTTTACCCTGTCGACGGTCCTGGGGATTCCCTGGTCCTGGTACCGGCTTTCCGTGGTCGGCTCCGTGACCTATGAGCTGACGGCCGCGGAGATGGTGGCGGACGGAATGGGCTTTTCCTCTGTGGGTGACATGGCGGCCAATGCCGATTACCATGCTTTCGGAGCCGTGATGTTCGTCATGAGCATCTGTATCCTGGCGGGGATTCTGGTGAACCTGTTTGCCGTGGAGAAGATCCAGAAGGGAATGTCGAATTATAAGAAGAAAAAGGGAGACTGGGGCAGTGTGATGAATTCCTGCTTTTTCCTGGGAATCATGGCCGCGTTTACGCCGCTCATCTTTGCCTCCGGCTTCATCTATGCCATGACTTTTGTCGTCAGCGCCCTGACAGCGGCAGCCTGTCACTGGCTCATGAAGCGGTTTGAGATCCGCTGGCTCGGGAGCTTTATCATGTCGATCTCCCTGATTGCCAGCATGGTGTTTGCGGTCTTCATGACCGGAGTGATGGGATAAAGGAGGATGCAGCGATGAAAAACCATATGGATTATGAGAAGTCCATCCATCGGATCGGACGGATCGGCAGTGTGATTGCCGTCGTTTTTATGCTGGGGATTCCGGCGCTCATGTGTGCGGTTTATGACATGTTCCCGTCGGCTTCGGAGCTTCTTCTGTTCGGAAGCGGGCTTTTAGCCCTCTATGTGCCGACGGGGATTTCGGAGGTCATCACCTATGTGCCGATGTTAGGGTCAGCCTCCTATCTGACCTTTATTACGGGAAATATTTCAAATTTAAAGCTGCCCTGCGCCCTCAACGCCCTGGAGATGGCGGACGTGGAACAGAACACGGATGCCGGTGACGCGGTGGCAACCGTGGCCGTGGCGGTTTCTTCCATGGTGACGGTGGCGATTATTTTGGCAGGTGTGGTGCTTTTGGTGCCGCTCAGGCCCCTTCTTGAGAGCGGGCCGGTGAAAGTTGCCGGAAATTATATGCTGCCGGCGTTATACGGCTGCCTGTTTTTAAGCCAGGTGACGAGCCGGGCAGGCGGTACGGTGATCCGCGGGAAATTAAAGGCGGCCATTCTGCCGGGACTTTTGGTGTTTGTGATCCATGTCTTTGTGGCACCGGTCAACCGCGGCCTGGCGATTCTGGCCTGCATCCCGCTCTGTATGGCGTGCGCGTGGGTGCTCTTTCAGGCAGGACAGATCCGCGTGGAACATGTGAGAGAAGAAAAGGGAGAATAAAGGAGGAAGCAGACATGACATATCTGGAACGGGCAATGGAAATAAAAGAAGAGCTCATAAGGAACCGGCGGTACCTGCACGAGAGGCCGGAGGTGGGAATGGAGCTTACCGGGACGGCAGCTTTTGTGACAGAGCGGCTTAAGGAAATGGGGTATGACCCGAAGCCCTGCGGGAAATCCGGCGTGACGGCGCTCTGCGGCGACCCGGCCGGCGGCGTGTTCCTTTTGAGGGCCGATATGGATGCGCTGCCCATGAAGGAAAAGAGCGGCCTGCCTTTTTCGTCAGCACGGGACTGCGCCCACACCTGCGGCCATGACATGCATACGGCCATGCTTTTGGGGGCGGCAAGGCTCTTAAAGGAGCGGGAAAAGGAGCTTCCCGGAGCGGTGAAATTCATGTTCCAGCCAGGGGAAGAGCTGCTTGAAGGGGCGAAGGACATGATTGCGGCAGGGATTCTGGAAAATCCGAAGGTGGACGCGGCCATGGCCTGCCACATGATTACCGGCTATCCGGCCGGCGTGATTGGCTACGGGAAAGGGGCTGTTTCCGCCTCCAGCGACCATCTTCGGATCCGGATTCTCGGAAAGGGCGGCCACGGGGCACATCCGCAGACGGCAGTGGATCCCATCAACATCGGCGTCCACATCCACCTGGCGCTTCAGGAGCTTTTGAGCCGGGAGTGTGATCCGTTTGAACCGGCGGTGCTGACCTTCGGGAAATTTCACGGCGGAGACGCGGCCAACATCATCCCGGATTCGGCGGTGATGGAGGGGACGCTGCGGACGTATAATGAGAAGGTGCGGGAACGGTTCTTAGAGCGGATCCGCGAAATCTGCGACCTGACGGCCAGATCGTTCTGCGGCAGGGCAGAGACGGAGGTTTTATCGTCCACCTGCGTTCTCCATGTGGACGGGGAGACGGCGGAGGCGGCCGCAAGTGGATGGAAGAAGGAGAAGCTTTTCTGTATGGAATCCGGCCAGAAAATGAGCGGGTCGGAGGACTTTGCCGAGGTGACGGCGAGAGTGCCATCCGCCATGTTTGTCGTCGGCGCCGGGACGAAGGAGGAGTGCCGCGCAGGACTCCACAGCCCGGAAATCCTGTTTAACGAGGACGCGCTGCCCTTTGGCGCGGCCGCCTACGCGGCCGGCGCGGCGGGCTGGCTTGATAGGAGGAAGGCGGCCGGGAAAGCGTAAAAACTTCCCAAATTCAGAACTCCTCACCTAAAAACCGCATAAAGTCTTTGGAGATCTTGTCTCCCTGACGGCTCTTATAGTAGATGCCGAAGGAGAGCAGGATCTCTTTTTTTATGGGCAGGCGGACGAGGGCGTCGGTCTCCGGAAGGAAAAGATCCGGCAGGACGGCGGCCCCGAAGCCTGCTTCGGCCAGGGTGATGGCGGCTTCCGGCGAGGCGCTGAAGTAAAAGTCTGAGGGGGAGCGGGATTCGATTAAGGGGCGGTGGGCCGAGGCGATTCCCGCGGGCGTCTGTACCGGGTCGGTGAGGATGATCTTTTCCCTTCTCAGATCGTTTAAATCCACGGCAGGGAGGGCGGCGAGGGGAAAATCCGGCGCGCAGACGCAGACGATGGGGATTTTCTTCAATTCCCGGTAGGAAAAAGGATGCTTTTTCGTGTCGGTCTCCCGGAAACTTAAGAGGATATCCAGGGAGCCCTCGTCCAGCATTCGGAACAGGTACGGGAGAGGGCCGATCTGGAACCGCGGATGGAGCCTTTCATAGGCGGCGTGAAGTTTTTTTAATGCTCCGGGAAGACGCAGAATCTGGATATGGCTCTGGCAGCCGATGGAAAAAGGCTGGATCTCGCTGCCGCCGTTTTGGAACCGGCTTACGGCACGCATGGACGTTTCCAGGATCGTTCTGGCGTCGCCTATGAAGGAGAGGCCTTCGTGGGTTAAGGCGACGCTTCTTGTGGAGCGTGTGAACAGGCGGACGCCGAGCTCAGCCTCGAGGGACTGGATCTGGTGGGTGACGGCCGGCTGGGTGACGGAAAGCTGTTCGGCGGTTTTTGCAAAATTCAGGGTTTCCGATAAGGTGAGGAAGCAGGTGAGCTGGAACGTATTCATGGGCAATCCTTTCTATAAGATTGATAAAAGTTTTTTATCAATGATAACATTTTTTGAATTCACATGCAAGCCGGAATGTGTATAATAGTGGATAGCGCGGAATGTTAGGAAACGAACAATTTATAGACAAACGGAAGGAAGATGAAATGCGATGGAAGAAGAACGGATTGTGCGGCTGATCCGGCAGCTGAACCTGTTTCTCATGCAGTATGAGAGGGAGCTGATGGAAAGCCGTGCGCTGACCCCGGCCCAGAGCCGGATGCTGGGATACCTGCTTTCGCAGAAAAAAACGGAATATTCCGCGACGGATATCCACGAGGCGGCGGGGATTTCCAGGCCTACCATATCCGGTACCTTGAAGGAGCTGCGCCGGAAGGGGTTTCTCCTTATGGAAGAGATGCCGGAGGACGAGAGGAAGAAGCGGATCGTCCTGACGGAACAGGCTTACGGGGAAGAGGAAGAAATTGCGAAAAAGCGGAAGGAAAGGCAGGAATGCATTCTGAAAGGGATTCCGAAGGAGAAGCTGGAAATCGCCGAGGAATGCCTGGAACAGATGCTTTCCAATATCAGACAGGAACGAGACAGGAGGAATAAGACATGATAAAAACGCTTCTTGCACAGGTGAAGGAGTACCGGAATGTATCCCTGATAACGCCTGTATTCACGGCTCTTGAGGTGGTGATGGAGGTTTTGATCCCCTTTGTCACGGCATCCATCATCGATAAGGGAATCGAGGCCGGAGACATCGGACAGATTTACTTTTACGGCGGGATTATGCTTGTGATCGCATTTCTCAGCCTGTTTTTCGGCGTGATGGCAGGGCGGACGGCCTCTAAAGCGTCTTCCGGCTTTGCCGCCAATTTAAGGGACGGGATGTACGAAAACATCCAGAAATTTTCCTTTTCCAACATTGACAAATTCAGCACGGCCGGCCTTGTAACGCGTATGACGACGGATGTGACAAATATCCAGATGGCCTACCAGATGTGCATGCGGATTGCCGTGCGGGCGCCCTTAATGTTCATCAGCAGCATGGTTATGTGCATGTTCATCAACGTGAAGCTGAGCATGATTTTCCTGGTGGCGATCCTCGTGCTGGCAGCGGCCCTGTTTCTGATTATGAGCCATGCCACAAAGACCTTTTCAAAGGTGTTCCGGAAGTACGACGATTTAAACGCCAGCGTCCAGGAAAACGTGTCCGGCATCCGCGTGGTGAAGGCCTTCGTCCGCGAGGACTATGAAAAGGAGAAGTTTTCAAAGGCGGCGGAGAACCTGTACCGGCTGTTTGTGAAAGCTGAAGGGCTCCTGACGCTCAACAGCCCGGTCATGATGCTCGTGGTTTACGGCTGTATGATTTCGCTTTCCTGGTTCGGCGCCCGCTTTATCGTGGCCGGCAGCCTGACGACCGGCGAGCTGACTTCCATGTTCAGCTACGTCATGAGCATGCTCATGTCCCTCATGATGTTATCCATGGTGTTCGTCATGATTACCATGAGTGCAGCCAGCGGACAGCGTATCGCAGAGGTGTTGGAGGAAAAGCCGGATCTTGTGAACCCGGAGGGCGCCATCCACGAGGCAGCCGACGGCAGCATTGATTTCAACCATGTGGATTTTTCCTATAAGCACGGAAGCGGCGAGGATACGCTCCATGATATCGACCTTCATATCCGCTCCGGCGAGACCATCGGCATCATCGGAGGCACGGGAAGCGGAAAATCGAGCCTTGTGAACCTCATAAGCCGCCTGTACGACGTGGACAGAGGAAGCGTGCTGGTGGGCGGCCGGGACGTGCGGGCCTATGATATGGAGGCGCTGCGAAACCAGGTGGCCGTCGTTCTCCAGAAAAACGTCCTGTTCTCCGGGACGATTCTCGACAACTTAAGATGGGGAAAAGAGGACGCCACCTTAGAGGAATGCAAAGAGGCCTGCGAACAGGCATGTGCCGACGAATTTATAAAACGGTTCCCGGACGGGTATGACACCTGGATCGAGCAGGGCGGAAGCAACGTCTCCGGCGGCCAGAAGCAGCGGCTCTGCATCGCCAGGGCGCTTTTAAAGAAGCCGAAAATCCTGATTCTCGACGATTCCACCAGCGCCGTGGACACGGCCACGGACGCGAAGATCCGCCAGGCCTTTGCAAAGAAAATCCCGGGTACGACGAAGCTCATCATCGCACAGCGAATCTCCAGCGTCCAGGATGCCGACAGGATTCTGGTTCTTGACGGCGGCCGGGTGAATGGGTTTGACACCCATGAGCGGCTGCTAAAAACCAACGAGATTTACCGGGATATCTATGAGACCCAGACCCAGGGCGGCGGCGACTTTGACGAGGCATAAAGGAAGGTGAGACGTGATGAAGGAAAAAGGAAAGAGAAATGCAAAGGATATGATCCGGATTGTCGGACGTATCCTTTCGGAAATGGTAAAAGATTATAAATGGCAGATGGTTCTTGTGGTGGCCTGCATTATCGGTTCGTCGTTGGCGACCCTGCGGGGGACGTTATTCATGCAGAGCCTGATCGACGATTACATCCTGCCTCTCACGAAGGCGGAAAACCCCGATTTCGGGCCGCTGGCCGCGGCGCTGTTTTCTGTGGCAGCCACTTATGCGGCCGGGATTTTATGTTCCTACGCCTACACGAGGCTCATGGTAAATGTCAGCCAGGGGACGTTAAAGCGGTTCCGTACCGAGCTTTTCAGCCACATGGAATCGCTGCCGATCCGCTACTTTGACACCCACGCCCACGGCGATATCATGTCGGTGTACACCAACGATGTGGATACGCTGCGCCAGCTCATCAGCCAGAGTATCCCACAGATTGTGAACTCTTCGGTGACGCTTGTGACGACGCTTGTGAGCATGCTGGTTCTGGATATTCCGCTGTCTCTGCTCTCTCTTGCCATGGTGGCCGTCATGCTGTTTGCGGCTTCCAAATTGGGGACGTTGTCCGGCATGTATTTTGCAAAGCAGCAGAAGGCCATTGGTACCGTAAACGGTTATATCGAGGAGATGATGGAAGGGCAGAAGGTCGTGAAGGTGTTCTGCCATGAGGAAAAGAGCCTGGAACAGTTCCGGGAATTAAACGAGGAGTTAAGAAAGAGCACGTACCATGCAAACAGCATCGCCAATATCATGATGCCGCTCAATGCAAACCTCGGGAACATCAGCTATGTGCTCTGTGCCGTGGCCGGCGCTTTGCTCGCCTTAAATGGGTATTCCGGCCTGACGCTTGGAACGCTTGTCTCCTTTATGTCGCTCAATAAGAGCTTTACGCAGCCGATTACCCAGATCAGCCAGCAGTTAAACAGCATTGCCATGGCTGTGGCAGGTGCAGACCGTATTTTTACGATGTTAGACGAAGAGCCGGAGACGGACGAGGGCTATGTGGAGCTGGTCAACGCCAAAGAGGCGGAGGACGGCACCCTCACGGAAACCACGGAGCGCACCGGCATCTGGGCATGGCGCCATCCCCACAAGGCGGACGGCACCGTCACCTATACGAAGCTTCTCGGCGACGTGACCTTCAACGACGTGGATTTCGGGTACGACGAGAATAAAATCGTTCTCCATAACATCAAGCTTTACGCCACGCCGGGCCAGAAGATCGCTTTCGTGGGCAGCACCGGTGCAGGAAAGACGACGATCACCAACCTGATTAACCGCTTTTACGACATCCAGGACGGAAAGATCCGCTACGACGGCATCAACATCAACAAGATCAAGAAGGCCGACCTGCGCCGCTCCCTCGGCATGGTGCTTCAGGACACCCACCTGTTTACGGGGACGGTTCTTGACAACATCCGCTACGGGCGGCTGGACGCCACCGACGGCGAGTGCATCGAAGCGGCAAAGCTTGCAAACGCCGATGACTTTATAAAGCGTCTTCCCGACGGCTACAACACGATGCTGACGGGAGACGGCGCCAACTTAAGCCAGGGCCAGAGGCAGCTCCTTGCCATCGCCAGGGCGGCCGTGGCCGACCCGCCGGTGTTAATCTTAGACGAGGCCACCTCGTCCATCGACACGCGGACAGAGGCCCTTGTCCAGGAGGGGATGGACCGGCTCATGAAGGGCCGCACGACGTTTGTGATTGCCCACCGGCTTTCCACCGTGAAGAATTCGGACTGCATCATGGTTTTGGAGCAGGGCCGGATCATCGAGCGCGGTACCCATGAACAGCTTTTGGAGGAAAAGGGGAGATATTACCAGCTTTATACGGGGAATGCCATTGGGGCGTAGAAAAAGAGAAGAGAGAGAAAATGGAACGCGGACAGACGCTGGGGAAACGGCGTCTGGCCGCGTTTTTTGGCACCAAGATAACAAATAATTTTTGTGAAAAAGGCCAGAAATCATTGTTTTACTTTTTAAACGGGGGGGGTATTATGGGAATGTAATAAAAATGTGACAGAAAATCAGAAAAAACAGGTCGGTATTTAGGAAGGGGAGGTGCAGGGCTGTGATGTCTCTGATTATCAGAAACGGAACTGTGATTGACCCGGAGACGGGCAGGAAAGAACGGATGGATCTTACGGTCGAGGGAACGGAAATCGTGAGGATGGAGCCGGAGATTTCCGGAGCCGCCGTCAGCGAAATCGATGCAGAGGGATGCATGGTGACGCCGGGGCTCATCGACCACCACGCCCATGTATATCCCTGGGCAAAGATCGGGATTCCCGGGGAAGCCGCCTGCTTTTCTGCCGGAGTGACGACGGTTGTCGATGCTGGAAGTACGGGCTGTGAGACGTTTGAGCAGTATCTGCCGGCGTTGGAACATACGAAGTTAGAGGTCTTCTTTTACCTGAACGTATGCAGCACGGGGCTTTCCAGCCTGCCGGAAGCCATGGAGGACGTGGCTCCGGCCCATATGGACAGGCAGGGAATCCGAGAGACGCTGGAACGGTACCGGGGCCGTATCCTGGGGCTTAAGCTCAGAACCAGTAAGAACATCGTCGGGGATCTGGGACTTGGCCCACTCAAGGAAGCGGTCAGCATCGGAGAGGAATTGAAAGCGCCGCTCATGGTTCACATCACCAACCCGCCGGAGCCGGTGGAAGAAATCTTAAGATGTCTCCGCCCGGGCGATATCGTGACCCACATGTATCAGAATACAGGATACAGTATTCTGAAAAACGGGCAGGTGTCCCGGGAGGTGAAAGAGGCGCGGGAGAAAGGCATCCTTTTTGAGGCGGCCGACGCGAGAGCCCATTTCTCCTTCGAGGTCAGCGAGGCGGCCATGAAGGAGAAGGTCTATCCGGACTTTATCGGCACAGACCTCACAAAGCTCAGCATGCATCTGCGGCCGACGTCCTTTAATATGGCGATGCAGGTATCGAAGTATGTGTTTTTAGGGCTTCCATTTCCGGAGGTAATCAAAAGATGTACCTGGAACCCGGCCGTTTCCATGGGGATTTCCGGCCGCGTTGGCAGCCTGAAGCCGGGAAAGCAGGCGGATATCGCCGTATTCCGTCCGTGCCGTAGGAAAAATGTGTTTGGGGACAGGCCGTATTCGGACAAGATCGGTTCACTTCGGACAGGGGATCTTGTCTATGAGCCGGTGCTTACGGTGAAAAACGGGGAAATGGTATTTCGGAATGTCACGTTTTAAGGGGAAGAAAAACGAAGGAGGAAGAAAAGAGTATGGTAGCAGTTATAGGCTTAGTTATGTTTATTGTCTCGGCCGTTCTGGCACTGAGCAAGAAAATGCATCTGATGGTTCCGTTCATCGTGGTGCCGGTGATTGCCGGACTTTTATGCGGGTACTCGTTCAATGACATCATGGGCTTTGCGGCGACGGGGGTCAGCGGCACGTTTAATTCGGTGCTGCTCTGTATCTTCGCAGTGCTTTATTTCAGCATCCTGTCGGAAACGGGAATGTTTGACATCATCGTAAACAAGCTGGTCGGCATTACGAAAGGCAATATTTACGTCGTCATGGTTGTCACCATTGCGGTGGCCTTCATCGGCCATCTGGACGGTGCCTACAATACGACATACCTGATCGCCATTCCGGCTCTGGCGCCGCTTTATAAGAGATTAAACATCGACAGGCGCTGCCTGGTGCTTCTCGTATCCCTGGCGGCTGCACCGATGACGGGCATGGCATGGGCACAGCCGGCAAAGATGCCGGTCTATGCGCCGGAAATCAACCCGGTTGTCATGGCACAGAGCCTGTATCCAGTGATTGCAGTCCTGTTTACGCTGGCAGTTTTATACGCCGTTGGCTGCGGAAGATATTATTCCAGACAGAACGCGGCGGAGCTGGCAGCCCTGCGGGCTGAGTTTTTGAAGGACGACGGGAATAAGAAAGTGGACTTTTCCGATAAGCCCCTTGCACGTCCCCAGTTATTCTGGGTCAACTTCGCAATTTTTGCCGTTTCCCTGCTCTGCTTCATGTTCCTTACGAAGGTTGCAACGTATCTCTTATTTATGCTGTTCTCGGCCGTGACGCTTTTGGTGAATTACCATACCCAGAAGGAGCAAAACCAGATCGTGAGAAAGCACTCGGCAACGATGCTGGCACCGGCAATCCTGTTTTTGGGAATTGGAATTATGGTCGGCATCTTAAACGGAACGGGAATGGTAACGGCGATGGTAGACGTGGTACTTTCCGTAATCCCGGAATCCATGGCAAGGTTTACCCATGTGCTGTATGCGATTGTGGTGCTTCCGCTCCAGATTTTTATCCCTTATCAGGCATTCCAGAGCATGAATCCGCTCCTTTTGGGAATCGGCGCGGGCTGCGGCCTTACGGCTTATCAGGTACTGACGGTTTTGTGTATTTCCTACTTAAATCCCTGTTCACCGCTGGTTGCGGCAAACAACCTGGCCTGCGAGCTGGCAGAGGTGGATATCATCTCCCAGGTGAAATACTCCGTCATCCCCTGCTTTGTGTTTAATGTGCTCGGTGTTCTATTGTGTACCCTGTTTGGGCTTGTATAATTACAGAAAGGTAAAATGGCGATATGGCAGAGATTAAGAAAACACCAAAAAATATTGTAATGGCATCCAAAGACACCCCCTGGGAAGTGGATATCGAGCCCTTCCGCGTGGCTCCGCATATTTATTACGTGGGCAACCTGTTTGTGGGAAGCTTTCTGATTGAGACCTCAGAAGGCCTGGCTCTCATTGACTCCACAATGTTTGAGACGACGTACCTGCTTTTGGAGGCCATCCGGAAGCTGGGCTTCGATCCGAAGGATATCAAAAAGATTCTTTTAAGCCACGCCCACATGGATCACGACGGCGGCGCGCGCTGCTTAAAGGAGCTGACCGGGGCGAAGATTTACCTGGCAAAAGAGGACGATGAGTGGAGAAAGAAGCCGGAAGCCGACATGAGCGGAGAGGGCTTTAAGATCATCGACTACACGGTGGACGAGTATTACAGCGATGATACTCCCATTGTCATGGGCGATGTGGTAATCCGTACCCGCCTGACGGCCGGCCATACGCCGGGGTGCACCTCTTTCTTTGTGGAGGTAAAGGACGAAGATGGGAAGACGCTCACCTGGGCCATGCACGGCGGCGTGGGAACAAATACCATCAATACGGAATATCTGAATAAAGTCCATCTCCCGCTTTCTCTCCAGCAGACGTTTTTAAAGGACTGCGAGGACATGAAGTCCATCCATGTGGACATCTGCACGCCGAGCCATCCGTCCCATTCGGACATGCTAAAACGGGTTCCGGCAGACAGGAGAGACTACCGGCCGTTTATTGACACGGAAAAATGGGCGGCCTTCCTGGACGAGAGGGCAGAATTTGTCCGCCAGGTTATGTAAAAGGAAAATAAGAAAAGGCGCCGCGGCCATGAGCTTATGGAAAGGCCCGGCCGCGGTGTAAAAAGATTTTTACCGCTTCCGATATACCAGTTCCGCAATCCCGCCATACTCCCGGGAGCGGAGAAGCTTAAGGTTTTTCTCTTCGGAGGCCGGCGAAAAAAGGCGGATCCCAGAGCCCAGGATCACGGGAATCACGGAAAGCTGATACTCGTCAATGAGGTTTGCCCCCTCCAGCTGACGGATTAAATCGGCGCCGCCACAGATCCAGATCCGCCTGCCGTCCTCCTTCCGAAGGTTTTTTATCAGCTCGCAGGGATCCTGAACGGTGAAGACGATACCTTCTTCGGACGTGAGGTTCCTGTGGGTGATGACATAGGTTTTAAGCCCCTCATAAACCCATTGGCCGGGCGACAGCTCCGTCACAACCTGGTGATAGGTGTTCCAGCCCATGACGACCGTGTCCACATCTTTTATGAAGGTTCCGTAGGAGTCCATGGGCTCGTCCGCGTCTCCCTGTCCGGAAAGCCAGCCGACGCCCCCGTTTTTGTCGGCGATATATCCGTCCAAGCTCATGGCAATAAATAAAACAACGTCTCTCATGTGCACACTCCTGATTCTTATCTTTGCTTTCTATCAGTTATACCACAGGAAGAGGCAGGTCATAACAAGGATATTTTGTTGAACTGGAAAAATAACCTTGTTTCATTTTTTGATGCCCGTATGCTATAATCAAAAACGTCAAAAAAAGACGGAATTCCTGTCAGTTCATCGTACAAAATGACAAATGCAGACGTGCATTGCGGAATTCCGAAAACCTGGAATCGCCGGCAGCTCCAGAGTACGGAATCGAAAAGAGGGGGCAATATGGAACCATCCACATTAACAATTATTATTTTAATCCTGGCAGTCATATCCTTTCTTCTGGAAAAAATTCCGGTCAATATGACGGTCATGCTGACGCTGTGCGTCCTGGTGCTTACGGGGCTTGTAACACCGGCCGAGGCGGTCAGCGGCTTTGCCAGCACTACAATTTTAATGCTGATCGGCGTCGTCATCGTCGGAAGTGCCCTGTTTGAGACGGGAGTCTGTGACAAGGTGGCGGCCGTCGTCACGCGGTACGCAAAGACGGAGCGCCAGATGATTATGGCGATTCTGATCCTTTCCAGCATCATGTCAGCCGGCTTAAGCAACTCCGGCACCGTTGCCGTTTTCATCCCGATTATCATGGGAATTGCGGCGACAACAGGCTTTTCCAGGTCAAGGCTTTTGATGTGTGCATTTCTGGGTGCCATGGCAGGCGGCAGATTGACGTTAGTGGGCGACGCGGCCGTCAACGTCCTGATCGGAAATCAGATTAAAGAGCTGGGCCAGCCCTTCGGCTTCTTTGAAATCTCGAAAATCGGCCTTCCGCTGACCGTTATCATGCTGGTGTACATGTATTTCATCGGCTACAAATTCCTGCCGGATATCAAAGTCTTCAACGATGAGTCGAATATCTTCAGCCAGAAGGCGCCGAAGGACGCTCCCATGTGGAAGCAGGTGGCCTCAGTAGTTGTACTGCTCGTTGTTTTTGTCGGCATGGTATTTGAGGAACAGACGGGAATCCCGTCCTACATGGTTGCCATCATGGGAGCTGTTGTGGACGTTCTTCTTGGAATCTTTACGGAACAGCAGGCATACAACCTGGTGAGCATTAAGACCGTGATCCTGCTCGGCGGAATGACGCCTCTTGCGACGGCGCTTAAGAACACCGGCGCAGCCCAGATCATTGCGGATACGTTAATCAACATCATCGGCGGCTCCACCAATGTTTACTACATCACGATTGTCATTTTCATCCTCACCTGCGTCATGACCCAGTTCATGTCCAACGTGGTTACGATTACGCTTTTGATGCCAATCATCATCGCCATTGCGGAAACCATCGGGGTATTCCCGTCCGCGCTTCTCATGGTGCTCTGCATCGCATCGACCATGTCCATTTTAACGCCGATTGCCTGCCCGCCTGCAAACCTGATTTATGCATACGGCGGCTACAAGTTCTCGGATTACTTAAAGAGCAACATCGGAATGACGGTTGTGTTCTTAGTGGCCTGCGTGATCCTGATCCCGTTATTCTGGCCGCTTTACGTGTAAAAACAAAAAGAAAGCTTGTCCGTCAGACGGCAGGCTTTCTTTCTATATAAAAAGGAGTGTGTATCTATGGATTTTCTGATAAAAAACGCGGTGTCTATCGACTGTGAGACGGGAGAAGAGAAGGGCGTTTCCGCATGGATTGAGAACGGAAAGATTAAGGAGCTGGGGGAACATACAGAGGCCAGGGGAGAATGCGCCGTCATCGACGCGGACGGGGCGTACCTGCTTCCGGGACTCATTGATTTCCATACCCACCTCTTTACAAGAGGCAGCGCCTTTGGCGTAAACGGCGACCTGCTTCTTTCCGGCGGCGTCACGATGGCCGTGGACATGGGGACGGCCGGGAATCTGGGCTATGAGGCGTTTCACCGGTTGGATGTGCAGCCCAGGGACATAAAAATCAAGAGTTTTTTAAATCTCTCCCCGCTGGGCCAGCCAGGCTCGGGGATTTCGGAGCCCCTTGGAGAAAACGCCGTCCAGGAGACAGAAATCATGCGGCTAGTCAAAAAGTACAGGGGAGAAATCCTTGGGATCAAGGTGCGCTTAAGTAAAGAGATTGTCGGAGACCTTGGCATGGAACCACTCGAGCATGCCATCCGTCTGGCTGGACGTCTGTGCCTTCCTGTCTGCGTCCATACGACGAACCCGCCGGCAGACCCGGCAGAGATTGTGAGCCGCCTGCGCCCCGGCGATGTTTACAGCCACATGTACCACAAAAAGGGTATGACGATTCTCAAAGAAGACGGAACCGTGAAAGAGGAATTTAAGAAAGCACAGGAGCGCGGCGTCTATCTGGAGGTCGGAAACGGCAGGATGAATTTTAACTTTGAGGTGGCCGAAAAAGCCGTGGGGGACGGGCTTTTTCCCGATATCATCAGCAGCGACGCCACGGCCAGGACACTTTACAATGCCCCGGACATGCGCGACCTGCCTTATGTGATGTCGAAGTTTTACAATATGGGGATGCCGCTCCATCAGGTAATAAAGGCTGTGACAAAGACACCGGCCGCCTGCCTTGGGCTGGCAGACTGCGCCGCAAGCCTTTTAGAAGGCCGGCTGGCGGATCTTACGCTCATGCGGAAATGCCGGACGGCGGCAGAATTCTGCGATTCCGACGGGAATGTGAGAAAAGGCGATACGGTGCTTTCGCCGGAGATGACGATGATCGGCGGGAGAGTGGTTTATTTGCAGGGGAAGAGCCGGATGGGGAGGTAGAAACGGAGTCGTGGTTCGAATCTGCGATGGCAGAAATCAGCGTTTAGAGATTGCTGAATTGCCGGATGGATTTCTTTCTCATTCTATGCTAAAATAGTGAAATCATAGGATTAGGAGCATGGATGTGAGTAATGAGAACAGAGTTAAGGATATAGATTCTCCTGTACATGATTGGTATCGGTTTGTCCTGTCCTTTCCGCCTCATCTGGTGCGGGAATATATCAAAAAATTTAGTATATGCAAAGAGGATGTTGTCTTAGACCCGTTTTGCGGAACCGGAACAACAAATGTGGAATGCAAAAAACATGGCATTCCGTCCATTGGCATAGAAGCGAATCCGATTGCCTGTTTTGCAAGTTCAGCGAAATGTAACTGGGCTGCTGATACGGCGCAGATGTTCCAGGAGGCAGAGCAGATTGCACAGCGGGTTGCTGATCTGATAGAAAATTGTAAAGAATTAAAGTGTCTGACAGAGGAACAAAGTAAGTTAATCATAAAAAATTCAATAAGTGAAAGGCCATTAAGCCAAGTCCTGATTTTAAAGGAGGCAATTCTGGCGGCACATTCACAATACGAGGAGCACTTCCTTCTTGCGCTGGCAAAAAATATTGTATGCTCTTACAGCAATTTAAAATTTGGGCCCGAGGTAGGCATCAGCAGGAAAAAAGTGTACGATGTGGATGTTGTCTCAGTATGGCTCCGGCAGGTTCTCGTTATGCAAAATGACATTTGCCGTATTTCCGGGCTGAGGGACGTTCCGTCTGACATTATTAGCGGAGATGCTCGTTCAATAAGTAAGATGCCCTTTACGAAAAAGGTCAATTTCGTTATTACATCTCCACCATATCCGAATGAAAAAGACTACTCGAGAACAACGCGATTGGAATCTGTTCTGCTGGGATTTATAAACAGCAAAGAGCAGCTCAGGGAGGTAAAAAAACAGTTTATCCGTTCCAATACAAAAAATGTTTATAAAGGAGATAATGACTCACAATACGTCGAAAAGATTGATTCCATATCAGAGTTAAGCAAATCCATAGAAAAAAAGCGCATAGAACTTAACAAAACTTCTGGTTTTGAGAAGCTGTATTCCAGTGTGGTAAAACTCTATTTTGGGGGAATGGCAAGACACTTTCAGGAATTGAAGCCGATATTAGCTCCAAATGCAAAATTGGCATACGTGGTAGGGGATCAGGCATCGTACTTTAAAATCCCCATACGAACCGCAGAATTGCTGGCAGAAGTTGCAGAAAATGCAGGTTTTGAAGTAGAAGGCATTGAGAACTTTAGAAAGCGCTACGCAACAGGGACGGATGCCTGGCTTAATGAAAATGTTTTAGTTTTAAAGTATTTGGGAGATTAAAACTATGGGAATATATGACTCCATTATTTATTCAATCTTTTTTGAACATTATGAGGAAGGAAAAACCCCGATTCGTTTTGAACGGGAAGAATTTCTGAAAAAAGCTGAGGAGTTAAATATTAACGCCGCTAAAAATTTAGGTGACATCGTTTACAGCTATAAGTATCGAAAAAAATTACCAAAAGAAATCCTGGAAACAGCTCCGGCGGGTCATTATTGGCGCATAAGAAGTATTGGGAAATCTCATTATGAGTTTGTATTGGAGAAAGGTATGGAATTTATAGAACCGGATCCCATGCTGGCCACAATCAAGATCCCGGATGGAACGCCGAGTATAGTAAAAAAATACAGTGTGTCTGACGAGCAGGCATTGCTTACCATTGTTCGCTATAATCGGCTAATCGATACTTTCTTGGGGATTACATGCTACTCTCTTCAGAACCATTTACGCACAACCGTGGATGGAATCGGCCAAATTGAAACGGATGAGCTGTATGTTGGCGTGGATAAAAAAGGCCGTCAGCTCATTATACCAGTACAGGCAAAGGGTGGTACCGACAAACTGGGTATTACGCAGATTGAACAGGATATGGAGTTATGCAGGCAAAAATATCCTGAACTGATATGCCGTGCCATTGCATGTCAGTTTATTACATCTGATATTGTTGCCATGTTTGAATTTGGTGTTGAAGATGGAAAAATTGTTAAGGAAAATGAGCGGCACTATAAGATAACTGATGCAAGAGAGATCACAGGAAACGATTTATCTCAGTACAAATTTCGTTGATGCAATTTTTAATTAAAAGCAGTATCATATACCTATGAATTGGAGCATGCGTCTGCGGACGCATACTTAAGGGAGCCGGAGCAATCTGGCTCCCTTGCTTTTCACCTATTTCTACTCCAAACTCCCCTGCGGCCGCACCGCCGCAATTCTCCCAAACACTTCCTCCGTAATCTCCATAAAATCTTTTGCATACGGCGGCAGGAACCGATCCTTGTGATGGGCCAGGACGAGCCTATGCTGGACGATGCTGCCCTTTAATTTGAGTGGAAAGGCATTGGCGTCCGGGTACATTTCAAATAAAAGCGGGAGCCGCATCTGGGTGCAGAAAAATGCGCCATAATGGTAGGGATAGAGGGAAATCAAAAGCTCCGTCGTCGAAGATTCCAGGAAAACATGGGGCGTAACCCTGGCATCCTGGAAGCACTGGTCGATGGTGCGGCGAAGGCGCATGGGCGGCTCCGGAAGCAGGAAGGGTACGGCCTCAAACTGCTTTAAGCTGACGCCCGATAAAGCGCTCTGCTTCAGGCTTTCAAAGTTGTCCGGCAGATACTTTTTCAGGAGTTCGTCGGAGCAGACGAGATAAATCCTGTCGTTTAAGATGGTCTTTATATGGAGCTTTGGGCTGTCCTGGTACATGATCCCGATAAAAAGATCCAGTTCCCCGTTAAATATCATGTCTTCCATTTTCCCAGACGACTCATTTACAAGGATGATCCGCACATTGGGCCATTTTTCATAGAACTGCGGCAGGATTTCCGGCAGGCAGATCTGCCCGCGGTAGGCCGGGATGCCGACTTTTAAGCTTCCGCCGTTGCTTACGGAAATGCTGCTTAAGCGGTTTACCAGCTCGTTTTCCTCGGCGAGGATTTTTACTGCGGCCGTATAGAGCTGTTCCCCGGCATAGGTGAGGGCTAACTTCGGCTTCCGGTAGAACAGGGTCACGCCATAGTGCTGTTCCAGGCGCTGGATGTGCTGCGTTAAGTTCTGCTGGGAAATGTAAAGCTTCTGAGCTGTGTTTGTGACATGGAGCTCCTTGGCGAGTTCCACAAAATAGTACAGGCTGATCAGGTTCATGGACGCCTCCCTCCTGTGCCCCAAAATCATTTCCGGGGCAGAATCCGTTTCCTTTTATTATAACCTGAAAGGGAAAAAATGTAAATCAGACAACAAAAATTACTTGTTGAAAACTGAAAAAAGCCTTGTTTGTCTTTGTGACTAAAAGGCAGTACAATAAAACCAGAAAAGAAAAGCTTTGAGGCACGAAAGCTAAGAGAAAGGACGGAAACGAAAATGCCAGTAGGAAAGAGAATTTATTTGAAGCGCAATCTGCCGGATAAGGACGTCATGATGCAGTTTAAGACGATTCCGGCTTCCAACACCTGTGACGTTATGGAACGGAACTCGGCCATGAACCCGAGAATCCGGCTTATGAGCAGCCCGAAGGAGCAGATGATGGTGGGGCCGGCCCTGACCGTAAAGGTGCGGGGCGGCGATAACCTGGCACTCCATGCAGCCTTAAACATTGCCGAGGAGGGCGATGTGGTTGTGGTATCCAACGAGGGCGACAATACGAGATCCCTCATGGGCGAAATCATGATGGCATATCTCCGCTACGGAAGAAAGGCGGCCGGCATCGTCATCGACGGCCCGATCCGCGACATCGACGAGATCGCCGGATGGGATTTCCCGGTCTATGCCACGGGCACCACGCCGGGCGGCCCCTATAAAGAGGGCCCGGGCGAGGTCAACGTGCCGGTTTCCTGCGGGGAGGTCAGCGTGAACCCCGGCGACATCATCCTTGCCGATCCCGACGGAATCATCGTGATCCCGAGAAAGGACGCGGCCCAGGTGCTTGAAGATGCAAAGAAATTCCAGGCGGCCGATGAAAAAAAGCTGGAGGCAGCAAAAAACGGGACATCCAAGAGGGACTGGGTGGAAAAGTCCCTGATGGAAAAAGGCTTTGAAATCATCGACGGCGTTTACGAGCCATAAAAAAGAGGAGGAAGACAGATTATGGGATGGAAAATTTTACTGCCGCAGGAGATCATGAGCGAGGGAAGAAAGCTTTTGGAGGATGCGGGACATACGATCATTGAGGGACGCGGCTTTGAGACGGAGGACGTGCTGGCCGATATGAAGGAACACCAGCCGGACGCCATGATCGTGCGAATCACGCCGATTACGAGAGAGGTCATTGAAGCCAACAGGAATTTAAAGGTTATCGTGCGCCACGGCGCCGGCTTTGACAGCCTGGATGTGAAGGCCTGCCATGACAACGGCGTGCAGGCATTATATGCGCCGGTGGCAAACAGCACGTCGGTGGCCGAGACAGCCATGCTTTTGATTTTAGAGTGCAGCCGGAATGTGACCATCCTTCATAATACCTGGGTGGACGACTACTACAAGGCAAAATTAAAAGTCCATAAGACCACTTTAAACGGAAAGACCCTGGGGCTCATCGGCTGCGGAAACATCGGAAGCCGCCTTGCCGTCCGTGCACTTGCCATGGAGATGAATGTGCTGGCTTACGATCCCTATAAGCCGGCGAAGGACTTCCCGGAAGGCGTCGAGGTGGTGCGTGACCTTGACAGGATCTTTAAGGAGAGCGACTACGTCTCCCTCCATACGCCGAACACGCCGGTGACGAAGAACATGGTGGACATGCGCCGCCTTTCCATGATGAAGCCCACCGCCTTTTTAATCAACACGGCAAGAGGCGGCTGCGTGGTGGAAGAGGATCTCTATGAGGCATGCAAAAACGGCGTGATCGCAGGCGCCGGATTGGATGCCATCCGCAAAGAGCCGGTGGATCCGAAGAACCCGCTTCTTACGCTCGACAATGTCATCATCTATCCGCACATCGGCGGAAACACCGTGGAGGCGGCCCACCGGGCATCGTATTTCGCGGCCATGGGCGTGGAAGAGGTCTATGAAGGAAAGACGCCCACCTGGCCAATTCATGACGTGGATTATGAGCATGCCGTCACGTATGATGATGTGAAAAAGCCGGACAGGAAGCCGGCGGGGATGTTTGATTTTTAATACTGCAAAGGAACAAAAAATGATCGGGCAGGAGGCCATACGGCCGCTTACCCGGTCATTTTGCGTTATTACGGCATCTCCGGTTTCAGGGACGCGCTGACGGAGACGCAGCACTCCTTCAAGGCGCCGGAAAAACAAGGAGAAAACCGGATTTTTCCGGAGAAAAAGATTGACAAATGAGTTAAGGGGGGGGGGTAAAATCAGAAAAGGAGGGGATGCTGCCCTTGCCCGTTCGGTATGGAATGGGAAAATAACTGCGATTAAGAAACATAAAAAGGAGGAGAAGATGATGAAAAAGAAGGTACTTGCATTTGCTGCTGCGGCTGTATTCACATTATCCGTGTCCGGATGTGCCGGAGGGGAAGCGGCAGGCAATGGCGGAGGCAGCACTGCGGGACAGGAAGAAAGCCAGACCGTTTCGGTGATGGATAAGGACACCTATCTTGCGGAGATAGACGGGTTAAATTCGGCGGCGTATGAGTTTATGCAGATCATGACGGCTCTTACGGAAGATCTTGATTGGGAAACCGCAATTACAGAGATTCGGGAGTGCAAGACGCCGTTTATCGAGTTCAGTGAGATTGATAATCCTCCGGAAGGATATGAAGAAGCCCATGCAGAGATGGCTGCGGCAAGCAAACGGGTCGGGGAGTTTTTAGATGACTACGCTGATTTTTTCCAGGACGTACAGGATGGAATTATTGATACGGATGAAGAATATACGGAAAAATCAGAAACCCTGCTGGCTGAAATGGAAGCAAGCTTTGCCGAGCTTGGCGAGAAAATGGGAGAAGTGCAGGAAATCCAATAGACGGAGGTGCGGAAATGAATGAAGCAAAACTTCAAGAGCAGAAGAACAAGCTTGTAAAAAACAAATATATGGAGGAAAGTGACCATTTGCTTGACTATGCACAGGGCAATACCTGGGAGCGGCTTCTCGGCCCATGGGGAAGGTGGAGGCCGGGCTGGATTTATTTTACGGAGAAAAAAATTATTTGCTTCTGGGGCTTTGCGGGATCGTTAGTCATCCCTTACGATACCGTTTCAGAGCTTGGAACGTGCAGCCAGATGTTTTTGCCGTTTGGAATCACAATCACGCATACGGACAAAGACGGAAAGGTTGTAAAAGACAAAATATCCGTACAAAAGCGGAATGAGAGACTAAAGCTCATTTCTGAAAAAAGCGGCATGGCGGTTTCCGGGTAATCACCTCCCTTTCGGGGCTGCCCGCAGACGGAGAATCCTGCGAAAGCGGGATTCTTTTCATGATTTCTCCCATTCCGTGTTTTTCACGGTTGCCTTTTTACTCCATAGATGCTAAGATATCCCCATATCGAGTTAAGAGCAGACGGTGCCGCGCCCCAAAGCGCGGTTAAAAGGGAAACAGGTGAGAGACCTGTGCGAGCTCGTCACTGTAAGCCGGGAGCGCATGTCCATTGCCGGAAGGCAGGTCACTGACCCGAAAGGGTTGGGAAGGCGGTCATGCGTTAGGATCGGCAAGCCAGGAAACCTGCCGTCTGTTGGTACAGGAATACACTTCCAAAATCACGAGAAATTGGTTGTGCCGGTTCATGGGCTTTCTGGCCTGTGAATTTCTGACTCAGACGGGGTGGAAAAATTCTGTCCATTTGCGGCTTCCAAAAAAAGGAGGCCGTCAGTCTGAGCACCGGCCATGGGCCGGTGTTTTTGTGTCCTGTGAGACGAACGCCAGGCGGGGAAACGATGGCCGCCCGCCGTGTCACGGGAAACTCTGTACCTTCTGAAGTCGAGAAATACTACGTATTACAGGAGGAAAACGAGATGAAACTGAAAAAATTGGTGGTTTTAGGCATGACGGCAGCCGTGGCAGCGGCAGTGACGGGCTGCTCTTCAAGCGGCGATACGGCCACGAATGCAGCGGCCGAGGTGACGACGGCAGGCGAGACCGGGGAGACAACAGCCGAAGAGACGGAAGTCGCGGAAACCGAAGCAGCCGGGGAAGAAGAGGCGGAGGACGAGGAAAACTACGATACGGGCGACGCCTCCTTAGACAATCCGAGAAATCAGGATGAAATCGGGGAGAGCGAACTTCTTGTGGCAAGCTTCGGAACCAGCTACAACGACAACCGCCGCCTGACAATCGGCGCCATCGAGGAAGCCATGGAAGCGGCGTTTCCGGATTATTCGGTGAGAAGAGGCTTTACGAGCCAGATTATCATCGACCATGTGAAAGACCGGGACGGCGAAGTCATTGACAACATGACGGAAGCCTTCAACCGCGCCATCGACAACGGCGTGAAAACCCTCGTGATCCAGCCGACGCACCTTATGGACGGTCTGGAGTACAACGACGTGGTAAACGAGGCTGCCGAATTTTCCGATTCCTTCGAGAAGATCGCCATCGGCCGGCCGCTTCTCGATACGGATGCCGATTTTGAGGCCGTGATTAAGGCAATCACCGAGGCCACGGCAGAGTACGATGACGGTGAAACGGCTATCTGCTTCATGGGCCATGGCACGGAAGCCGAGTCCAACCAGGTGTACGGAAAGATGCAGGACATGCTTACGGCAGCCGGTTATGAGAACTATTTTGTCGGCACCGTAGAGGCGGAGCCGGGTCTGGAAGACGTGCTTGCGGCTGTCGGAGAGGGAAGCTATAAAAAGGCAGTGCTTCTTCCGCTGATGATCGTGGCTGGTGACCATGCCAACAACGACATGGCAGGCGACGAAGAAGGAACCTGGAAGACAGAGTTTGAGGCAGCCGGTTATGAGGTGACATGTGTGCTGAACGGCCTTGGCGAGCTGGAAGCCATCCAGCAGCTTTTCGTGGAGCATGCACAGGCAGCCATGGACAGCCTTGCAGAATAACGGGAAAGGAAAACGGGCCGGCCGGCGGGAACTGGCCGGCTCGTTATGACAAAGAATCATGAAAAACAGGAAAAAATTTCTGGCAGTGCTTGCGGCGGCAGCCATGGTGATGTCCGGCTGCGGCTGCCAGGGAACGGAGACGACTGCCGCTTCCGCCGGGACGCAGGCCGAGACGGCGGCTGAGACGGCGGAGGCAGAAAAGCCGTCTGAAACCGCGGCGGAAAAGGAGACGGTTGCCCCCTCCGAGGTGGTGGAAGAGGGGATGGTTCCCGTCTATGCCGGTGAGTTAAAGGACGGAACCTACGAAATCAAGGTGGATTCCAGCTCCAGCATGTTTAATATTACGGACTGCCTTTTGACGGTGGAGGACGGTGCCATGAGCGCCGTCATGACCATGAGCGGCAAAGGCTACTTAAAGGTTTTCATGGGTACGGGCGAAGAAGCCGAGACAGCCTCCGAAGCCGATTTCATCCCTTACGCCGAGGCGGAGGACGGAAGCCATACCTTTGAGGTGCCGGTGGAGGCCCTGGACATGGGGATTGACTGTGCGGCCTTCAGCAAGAACAAAAAGCAGTGGTACGACAGGACGCTGGTGTTCCGCGCGGATTCCCTGCCGGCGGAGGCCTTTATGGAGGGCCGGATTGCCACGGCTGAAAGCCTGGGGCTTGCGGACGGAACCTACCGCATTGACGTGGCCCTTGGAGGCGGTTCCGGAAGGACTTCGGTGGAGTCCCCGGCGCTTTTAACCGTAAAAAACGGCCGGATGACGGCCAGAATCGTTTTTAGCAGTCCCAATTATGATTATATGAAAGTGGACGGCGTGCAGTATGACCGGGTGAATGAGGAAGGAAATTCTGCCTTTGAAATCCCGGTATCCGGCCTGGACTTTCCCATGGCGGTGATCGCAGATACCATTGCCATGAGCGTCCCCCATGAGATCGAGTACACGCTGACCTTTGATTCGTCTTCCCTGGAGCCCGAGGGCTCCTTGGAGGACGCGAAACCGTTTGCATCCATGGAGCTTCATTATGCCGATCAGTTTTCCGTGGATTACTACGACGGCGGCTATAAGCTGATTTCCATCAAAGACGGCGGCTCCTACCTCGTTGTGCCGGAGGGAAGTGAGCCGCCGTCCGGGCTTTCGGAGGAGATTGTAGTCTTAAGACAGCCGCTCGATCATGTCTATCTCGTGGCAACCTCGGCCATGGATTTCATCTGCGGCATCGAAAGCCTCGATAAAATCGCCCTTTCCGGGACGGAGGCCTCCGGCTGGTACATCAAGGAGGCGAGAGAGGCCATGGAAGCGGGAGATATCGCCTATGCCGGGAAATACAGCGCCCCGGATTACGAGCGGATCCTGGCGGCGGGCTGTGACCTGGCTGTGGAGTCGACGATGATTTATCATTCCCCCGAGGTAAAGGAACAGATGGAAACGCTGGGAATCCCGGTTCTCGTGGAACGCTCCAGCTACGAAAGCCACCCGCTCGGCCGCATGGAGTGGATCCGCCTTTACGGCGCCCTTTTTAATAAGGAGGAGCTGGCGGAGAAACAGTTTTTTAAGCAGGAGGCACTTCTTAAAGAGGCCATGGCAGGGGAGTCCACGGGAAAGACGGCGGCCTTCTTTTATGTCAGCTCCGGCGGCTATGTGAACGTGCGGAAATCCGGGGATTATGTTGCGAAAATGATCGGCCTGGCTGGCGGAACTTATGTCCCGGAGACGCCTGGCGGCGAGGAAAATGCCCTGTCCACCATGAACATGGAGATGGAGGCCTTTTATGCCGCGGCCAGGGAGGCCGACTATATCCTGTACAACAGCACCATCGACGGAGAGCTGGAGACGATGGAACAGCTTTTGGAGAAAAGCAGCCTGCTGTCGGATTTCAAGGCGGTGAAAAACGGGAATGTATGGTGTACGGGAAAAAACATGTTTCAGGAAACCATGGGACTCGGCGGCATGATTCTGGAAATGCATCAGATTTTTACAGGAGAAGCCGAAGATGAGATGGAATACTTCCACAAACTGAAATAGAGGGGAAAACAATGTCCGAAAAGAATTATGGCCGGTATGCCCTTTCGTTTGGCATCCTTGGGGCGGCGCTCCTTTTTCTGGTGTTTTTGAATATCAATTCCGGCAGCGTGAGCCTGTCGCCGGGCGAGGTGCTCGCAATTCTGCGGGCGGGAAACGGCGAAGAGACGGCGCAGCGGATTGTCTGGGAGATCCGGCTTCCCAGGATCTTAGCTGCCGTACTGCTTGGCGGGGCGCTTTCCGTTTCCGGGTTTCTGCTTCAGACCTTTTTTTCAAATCCCATCGCCGGCCCGTTTGTCCTGGGGATTTCCTCGGGGGCGAAGCTTTTGGTGGCGCTCGTGATGATCTGGTTTCTGGAGCATGGCCTCGCAGCCGGCTCCGGCGTCATGATTCTTTCGGCCTTTGCCGGTTCCATGGTTTCTATGGGCTTCGTGCTGGCCGTTTCCGGGCGGGTCAAGCAGATGTCGCTCCTTGTGATCTGCGGCATCATGATCGGCTATATCTGTTCGGCGGTCACGGATTTTGTTGTCACCTTTGCCGACGACTCCAACATCGTGAACCTGCACAACTGGTCGATGGGCAGCTTTTCCGGCATTTCCTGGGACAATGTGCGCGTGATGGCCGTGGTGACGGCTGTGACTATGGTTTTCGTGTTCTGCCTGGCAAAGCCCATGGGGGCGTATCAGCTCGGTGAAGTCTATGCAAAAAACATGGGCGTCAATATCCGGCGGTTCCGGGCAGAGTTAATTCTCCTTTCCAGCGTGCTGTCGGCTTGCGTGACGGCCTTTGCCGGCCCGATTTCATTCCTCGGCATTGCGGTTCCCCACGTGGCAAAGACGATGTTTAAAACAGCCAGGCCGCTTCTCATGATTCCGGCCTGTTTCCTTGGCGGCGCCGTTTTTGCGCTGTTTTGCGACCTGATTGCGAGAACCATGTTTGCGCCCACGGAGGTGAGCATCAGCTCGGTGACGGCCGTGTTTGGAGCGCCCATCGTCATTTATATGATGATCCGGGACAGAAAGCATATGAAATAGGGAGGAAGCATTTTGGAGCGAGGATATATTGATACGGAAAAACTTTCGGTGGGCTACGGGAAAAAGACGCTGATCCGTGACATTGCGCTGCATGTGAGGCGCGGCGAGATCGTGACGCTCATCGGGCCCAACGGCGCCGGGAAATCCACGATTTTAAAGACTATTTCCGGAGAGCTTAAAAAGCTAGGCGGCACAGTGTACTTGGGCGGGGACTCCATGGCGGAAATGAAGGAGGCGGAGCAGGCGAAGCGCATGGCTGTCGTGATGACCGAGCGGATCCGGCCGGAGCTCATGACCTGCTATGAGGTGGCTGCCGCCGGTCGTTATCCCTATACGGGGCGGTTCGGGCTTTTAGGGGAGAACGACCGAAAAAAGGTGAAAGAAGCCCTGGAGCTGGTGAACGGCCTCGACCTTTCCGACCGGTATTTTACCGAGATCAGCGACGGGCAGAAGCAGCGGATCCTTTTGGCGCGCGCCATCTGCCAGGAGCCGGAGGCCATCGTCTTAGACGAGCCCACCTCTTTTCTTGATATCCGCTATAAGTTAGAGATTCTTTCTATATTAAAGGAGCTTGTGAGAAGCAGGAAGACGGCTGTCCTCATGTCTCTTCATGAACTGGAGCTGGCCCAGAAGGTTTCTGATTTTGTGGTCTGCGTGGACGGGAACGCCATCGGCCGTGTGGGGACGCCGGAGGAGATTTTTTGTACGGATTATATAAGGGAGCTGTACCGGATCGGACGTGGGACGTACCAGGCAGAGTTCGGCAGCCTGGAGCTTGAGAAGACGGCAGGGGAGCCGCGTACGTTTGTCATCGGCGGGGGCGGCGCCGGTCTTCCAGTCTACCGGCTGCTCCATAGAAAGGGGATCCCGTTTGCCGCAGGCATTCTCCATGAAAACGATGTGGAATACCATACGGCTAAGGCGCTGGCAGCCCGGGTGGTTTCCGAGCGCCCGTTTGAGGCTATCGGGGAGAGGGCCTTTGAAGAGGCAAAGGAGATTCTTTCCGGCTGCGATACGGTGGTCTGCTGTCCGGAGGAATTCGGCACCATGAACCGGAAAAATGAGGAGCTGGCCGAGCTTGGAAAAAAATTTAAAAATTTTACAAAAAGCACTTGCTTTTTACAAAAACCTATGCTAATATATAGAAGTTCGCTGCGATAGTTCGGACAGCGAGGCGTGGCTCAGTTTGGTAGAGCGCTGCGTTCGGGACGCAGAGGTCGCAGGTTCGAATCCTGTCGCCTCGACTTAGTGACATGGCCTGTTGGTCAAGCGGTCAAGACGACGCCCTCTCACGGCGTAAACCCGGGTTCGATTCCCGGACAGGTCACTGGCTGCTGCATCTTTGATGCAGCAGCTTTTTTCTTTGCCGGAACTGCTGCGCCGGAATAAAAATCTTCTGCGAAATGGATTGCAATTTCCGGCAATCGTGCTATAATAGCCGTAGTGGAATGGGGACATAGCTCAGCTGGGAGAGCGCTGCGTTCGCAACGCAGAGGTCGCGGGTTCGAATCCCGTTGTCTCCACTCTTTTTTTGCCCTTTTTTTAAAAACCAGAATTTGTCATCATACTTTTTCGCCCTGCGTCCATACTAACAGGGAGAAAAGGTGGTGATATTGATGAAAACAGCAGGAAAGAATGATTCCATCCAGTGTACGATTCATAACTGTGCGTTCCATGCAGGCGCCGTGGATTACTGTACTCTTGACACGATCCGCATCGGTACCCATGAGTTAAACCCGACAAAAAAGGAATGTACAGACTGTGAGTCCTTTAAGAACAAGATGTCATGATAGCGGGAGCACACATGCGAAGGGATTCCGCATCATAAAGAAAGCCGGAGACGCAGCGATTGCGGTCTCCGGTTTTCTTTTGCTGCACAGGCCTGCCCTGCCTGCTTTGCCGGTCAGAGCGCCGGTTTTATGTACACGCCGTCGTCGGCCTGGAGGAAGGCGGAAAACTGCTTCATGGCCGGGGAGATGAATTTGTTTTTGTGGTAGGCCAGGCAGACGGTATTGCGGAAGGAAAAGTCAGAGATGCGGATTTCTGCCAGCGTATGCCTGGAAAGCTCCGGCTCCGCCAGCTTTTCCGGCAGGATCGTGACTCCGAGACCGGCCTTGGCGGCGGCCAGGATTGCCTCCTGGGACGAGCTGACCCACGCCGGTTCCGCCAGAGAGCCCGACTGGGCCTTTGCCGTCTGGAAGGCCTCGTGGGAGCTGCTGTTTGGCTCGCGGAGAAGAAGGGGCTGTTCCATGAACTCACGGAGAGTCACGGTTTTTCCGGCCAGGGGCCCGTCCGGCGAGCAGACGGCGATGTGGTTTTCCGAAAACAGGTGCACAAGGGTCAGAAAGGGCGAGCGGACAAAGCCGCCGACGACGGCCAGATCCAGCTCGTTGTCCAAAAGGAGCTTTTCGATGAGTTCAGTGGTGCTGACCCGCACATGGATTTTAAGCTTCGGGTTTTCCTTCTGGAAACGGCGCACCAGATCCGGGATCCAGTAGGCGCCGGGATTGGGGCTGGAGCCGATCCGCAGCGTCCCTTTGGGATCCGGATTCTGAAAGGACGTCTCGATTTCATCATAGAGGGCGATCAGATGGGAGGCATAGCTTAAAAGGGATTTTCCCTCTTCGGTGATTTTTAACCGCTGGTTGATCCGTTCAAAAAAGCGTGTCCCGTAGTGTTCCTCCAGCTCCCGGACGGCGACGCTTACGGTGGGCTGTGTCAGATAAAGGGCCTCGGCGGCTTTCGTGATGCTTTCATAAGAGGCCACTGCGATAAAAATGCGGAAATGGCGGATGGTCATGTGCCGGTTCCTCCTTTTTGAGATCATAGATAAAATACTAACAACTATATAAAATTATAATAATTTTCTAATGGAAAAACAAGACGTATAATGGAGCTGCAAAACGAAATGGAAAGGAAGACAGACGGTATGGAAAAGAAAAAGGGAGACAGGAGACAGCTTCTCGCCTTGTTTCTTGGAACCTTGTACATCAGCGCGTTCACCTTCGGCGGCGGCTTCGTGATCGTCACCTTTATGAAGAAAAAGTTTGTGGATGAGCTGCACTGGATTGACGAAAAAGAGATGCTGGATTTCACGGCCTTAGCACAGGCCTCGCCGGGCGCCATTGCCGTCAATGCGGCGATTTTGGTGGGCTGGAAGATCGGCGGTTTTTTCGGGATGCTTACGGCGGTAGCCGGCACGATCCTGCCGCCGATGGTGATCCTCTCGGTAATCTCTGTTTTTTACGCGGCCTTTGCGTCTAACCCGTGGATTGCCGTGACTCTGGAAGGGATGCAGGCAGGCGTTGCGGCCGTGATCCTTTCGGTGTCCTGCGATTTGTGGGCCAATGTCAGGAAGGAAAAAAGCCTGCTGTATTACGGGATTTTTGCGGCGGCCTTCATCGGGAATTTTGTGTTTGGCGTGAGCGTGATTTTCTTAATCCTGGCGGCTGCGGCCGTGGGACTTTTGCGGCTGTTTTTTGACAGAAGAAAGGAGGCCGGGAGATGATGGTTTATCTGATGCTTTTCTTAAGCTTTCTCCAGGTGGGGATGTTCAGCATCGGCGGCGGATACGCGGCCATCCCGCTGATCCAGAGCCAGGTGGTAGACGTCCACGGATGGCTTACCATGGAAGAATTCATGAACCTTGTAACCATAGCCGAGATGACGCCGGGGCCCATCGCCATCAACTCCGCCACCTTCGTGGGAATCCGGATCGCCGGGCTTTTGGGCGCCGTCATCGCCACCTTTGGCTGTATCCTGCCGTCCTGCATTCTTGTTTCGATCCTGGCCTGGGTTTACAGAAAGTATAAGAGCGCGCCGGCCGTGGACGGGATTTTAGGCTGCCTGCGGCCGGCCGTGGTAGCGCTCATCCTGGCAGCGGGGATTTCCATGTTCCAGGCGGCCGCCTTTGAAGGCGGCGTTATCAGCAGGGAGACGGTGCAGGCCGTGCGGTTATGCCTGTTCCTGGCCGCCTTTGTTATCCTGAGAAAATTCAAATGGAACCCCATTCTTGTCATGTGCCTCTGCGGCGCCGGAAACCTGATTGTCTCCGCGGCGGCAGGAATTTAGGCCTCGTCTCTTCCGTTTGCCGAGAGGAGGCGGATGATGAAAAAGCCGGCGGCCAGCATGGCGGCGCAGAGAAGAAGCCCGCTTCCGGCCGGGATGCCGGGGAAGACCTCGGCCATGGAGCCGAGAATAAAGCCCAGGATCATTAGATAAGTGGGCTGCGGATGCGCCGTCATGGCATGCTCTAAAAGCTTCGTGGTGAGAATAATCCCCAGAAGCAGGCCGATGCCAAGAGGCACGAGGAACGGCAGGTAAAACTCGCTGATTGCCCGCATGGTTTCGTCATAAAGACCGATCAGAAGAAGCAGGTAGGAGACGCTGATGCCGGGAAGGACGAGAGCGGCGGCCGCCAGGATGCCGGCTGCCGTCAGCATGAGAAAACCGGCAGGCCCGGCCGTGGCCTCCGGCTGGAAAATCCCTGTGGGGATGACGGAAAAGAGAAAAACCACGGAAAGGCCGGCAGCGGGAAAGAAAAGGGCTTTCCAGGAAAAACGCCGGACTTCGGCCTTTCGGACAATCAGGGGAACGCCGCCGGCCACGGCCCCGAGAAAGAAATAAAGCGCCGGCACCGGGTACCGTTCAATCAGCGCCAGAAGCGGCCTGGCAAAGAGGATCATGCCGAGGCCGCCGCCGAGGGAAAAGAGTGAGAGAAAAGCCAGGCTTTCCTTTTTGTGTTTCATGAAGGAGCTGACGGAAGAGACAAGCCGGTCATAGACGCCAAGGATCATGGCCATGGAGCCGCCGCTGACGCCGGGCACCAGCATGGTTCCGCCTACGATCATGCCTTTTGGGACTACTGTCAGGTATGTATGTTTGTTCATTTTGAAAGGTTCTCCTGATTATTGAATTTCTGTTTCAAAGCGTTTGATGTTTTCCACCCGGCCGATTACAACGATGATATCGCCGCGGGCAAAGCGGTAGGAGGGCAGCACTTCGATGTCTGTGGAGTGCTCCCGCTCGATGGCGATGATGTTGAGGCCGTACCGCTGGCGGATATTGGTTTCCTGCACACTCATCCCGATCATGGACGGAGGCACCGTGAGCTGCTGGATTTCCACCTCATTGTCCAGGGAAATGTAGTCGAGAAAATTGCGTGAAACGAGCTGTTTCCCGAGGCGGAGCGCCATGTCGCGCTCCGGATACACCACGTATGCGCCGATTTTTTCCAGCACGGCGCCCTGGTCGCGGCTGATGGCCTTTGCGATGACGTGGGGGACGCCAAGGCTCACCACATTGAGGGTGGTGAGGATGCTGGTGTCGATTTTTTCTCCGATGCAGACGATGACGGTATCGCAGTTCTGGATGCCGATTTCCTCCAGAGTTTCTTTTGTCAGTGTCTCGGCCACATAGGCGTATTCTGTGTATTGCCGCAGTTCGCGGACTTTTTCCTCTTTACAGTCCACCACGATGACCTCTTTGCCGGACTGGGCGAGGCTCTGGGCCAGTGCGGAGCCGAAGCGGCCGAGGCCGATGACTCCGAAGGATGTGGATGTGTTATGTTTCATAGATGAATTCTCCTTTAACCGATGGTGATGGATTCCTCCGTAAAACGTGCCGTGGGAGCCGGGCGGCATACCCACATGGAGGCGATGGTGAAGGCGCCGAGCCTTCCGATGAACATGATGAGCACCAGGATCAGCTTGCTGATATCACAGAGTCCCGGTGTGATTCCTGTGGAAAGCCCTACGGTGCCGAAGGCCGACGTTACCTCGAATATCAGCGGGAGGAAGGCGGTGTGCGGCTCCAAAATGCACAGAAGGAAGGTTCCGGCGCATACGACAAGCAGGGAGAGGAAGGCGATGAGGTATGCCTTTGAGATCCCCTCTGCCGGGATTGTCCGCCGGAAGGCGCCGAACGGCTTCTTTGTCATGAGGCTCCTTACGGACTGGATCAGGACGAAAAAGGTGCTTGTCTTGATACCGCCGCCGGTGGAACCCGGGGAGGCGCCGATGAACATGAGAAGGACCAGGGTAAACAGGCCTGCGTTTGAAAACTCCCCGATGGGATAAGTGGAAAACCCGGCTGTCCTGGCGGATACGCTGTGGAAAAAGGCGCCCATCCATGTGATGTCCTCCGTGGCTTTTAAAAGAAGCGTCCCGGCCCCAAGGAGGACGATGCTCGTCGTGATGACTACCTTGGAATGGAGGCAGAGCTTTTTAAAGGAACGGTTTTTCAGCACGTCAAGGATGACTAAAAAGCCAAGGCCGCCGAAGATAATAAGCCCGCAGGTCGTCATGTTTAAGAGGACGTCCGACTGGTAAGGAATCAGGTTCTGCATGCCGCCTAAAATGTCGAAGCCGGAGTTGTTGAAGGCGGCGATGGAGTGAAAGATGCTGATTTCAAGAGCCCTTGGAAGCGGATAGTCCCGGGAAAATACGAGAAAGCCGAGGATGGCGCCTGCAAGCTCAAAACACAGCGTCATGAACAGGACGGCTTTTACGAGCCGGATCATGCCTTTGGAGGTTTCCACATTCATGGCTTCCCTTACGAGCAGGCGGCCTTTGATGCCGACTCGTTTTCCGGCGGCCAGGATGAAGCCGACGCCCACCGAGGTGACGCCGAGACCGCCTACCTGGATTAAAAGGGCGACTACCGTCCGGCCGAACAGCGTGAAATGGTCGGCCGTGTCGATGGCGATGAGGCCGGTGACGCAGACGGCGCTTGTGGAGGTAAAAAGCGCATCGACAAAGCTTACTTCCATGCCGGGGTTAATGGATACCGGCAGTAGAAGAAGAACGGTTCCGAGCAGAATCACTGCGGCAAAGCCAAGCGTAATGATGCGGCCCGGGGGCTGTTTCGTGAGAAATGAAAAGAAACGGCTGATATGAAATTCCTCCTCTCTGATACAGGCGTTTGCGGGCTATTATACGGAAACGGACAGAGAGGGACAAGAGAACTTTTTGGAATTTAGCGAAAACTTTGCTGTTTTGACTGTTTCTGAGCCGGGGCTTCGCCGGTTCTTTCGCTGCGGCCGATTTCAGCGTGCCTTTTGCGATGGATTTCATCTCGCTTTCTGAGCTTCGCATCTGTCAGCGTGGGAGGAATGATCTGAGGGCATGCTTTCCATAACTTTGGGAAAACTCTCCATTTCCACGCTCTTGGAATGGTGGTAAAATGGAAGAAATGGAACGGTAAATCGGAATTTATAGGGCTGAAAAATTGAACTATGGAGATAGTGTAAATGTTTGAATCTGGTATGTATGAATATGGTTTGAAAACAGGCGATTTATCAGAACAAGAAATTATTAAAATTATAAAAAAAGCAAACAGTAAAATTGCCAAAGAAATCAATGATTCCCGCATTCCCAAGGGACTAAACATGATAAAATCTACTGGTCCATTTGGTTGCTCTACACCGGATGCGGAGCCACCGGAATATGACCATATATATTGTTTTAGACATAGAAACAGCACTCTCTGTTTAGAACTTTATCCTAATCGTGAGAAAAATGGCCGCGTAAAGTTTCCAGATGAGGAGATTATCTGGAATTTGTATATTTGGCTTTGGGACGGCGACTATCCCCCGAAGTTGTCAGAAGATGACCGCATTCAAGAATTTGGGAGTAGGCTAATGGAGGAATTATTTCGGACACTTCCTTGTGAGAAAGTGCTTATTAAGAGATACACTCCAGGTGAGGACAGGCTTTGATAGAACTATTTGGAATAAACTGGCAACTTCTCATTTATCGGGCAGACAAGGAGGGAGAGGGAAAGCATGGAACTATCCATACCAGAACGCCTAAAAGACTTGCGCGTTGAGCGTGGATTGACGCTGGAACAGCTTGCGGAACAGACACACCTTTCCAAGTCCGCTTTAGGCAGTTATGAGGGGGACAACTTCAAGGACATCAGCCACTATGCCCTTATCCAGTTGGCAAAGTTTTATGAAGTGTCCGTTGATTATCTGCTGTGCCGCTCTCACACAAAAAATCACCCAAACGCCGATCTTGCAGACCTGCGTTTGAGTGATGATATGATTGAACTATTGCAAAGTGGGCTGGTGGACAATTCCCTTTTGTGTAAGCTGGCAACACACCCGGATTTCCCCCGGCTCATGGCCGACCTTGAAATCTATGTGAACGGCATAGCGACAAAGCAGGTGCAGGGTGCAAACGCCATTGTGGACACTGTGAGCGCAACCATTATGAAACAGCACAATCCCGGCTTGACTGACCCGCAGTTAAGACGGCTAATCACAGCCCACATTGACGAGGAAAGTTTTTGCCGCCATGTGATACAGCAGGACATAAACAAGATAGCCTTCGACCTGCGGGAAGCCCACAA